>WUUC01089084.1_pt1 | contig 69002 bp, 87 predicted proteins | sample 6278441 | NCBI WGS metagenome assembly WUUC01 (sample SAMN13675441, study PRJNA597444) | soil metagenome | isolation source: soil | place: USA: Washington | collected 2017-10
CGAGCACGGGCCGCACCGCCGGCAAAGTGCAGGGCGTACCGTCGAAGACTGACCGTCGCTACTCGCTCGTTGACGACGTTGCAGACGCTGGCGGCGCTGTGCCTGTGATGGCGCTCGATCGGGCGTCGAGCTCGGCGGACGTGTTGCACGTGGTGCAGACGAGGCTCCAGGTCTCGCGCCGCACCGAGCGCCTGTTCGGCAACGAGACGACGCCGATCATGTACGGGGGCCGCAACTGGTCTGCCGCCAACTATCGAAGCGTGACGACTGCGCTGTACGGCTCGCCATCACTTCCATGGTGGATCGGCGTGGTCGCGGTATTCCACGCGAAGGCCGGCGGCGGCTTTCAGACGCTCGTGTCGAAGGTGAGCAACTCGGTCACCAACGGAATCACGATCTACACAAGCGGCACGAATGCGGTGCTCAACATGTACATGGGCTCGGGCAGCGCGTGGGTGAATGCGCCGACCTATTCGATCCCCGACGGGGAGCTCGGCAAGCCGTTGCTGTTCGGATACCAGTGGACCGGGAGCGTGCTGCAGGCGTTCGTCAAGAGATCCAAGCTCGGCAGTGACATCGCGGCGACTGCCTTCGTGCCGTACTCGGGCTCGCTCATGGTCGGCCGCAACTCCGACACCACCGGTAACCCCGCGAGCGACAACGTGTCGGTGCTCGGCGTGATGGGCGGCAACGCGACGCTCACACTGCCCGAGTGGCAGGCCGCATACGACGCGTTTGTTTCCGAAGAGGACCTCATCGCCGTGCCCGGCAAAACGTCGCGCCTCTGGTCGGAGAAGCGCGCGCAGTCCGGCGGCGCCATGCAGAACATCACCGATGCGCAGGGCTCGGGCGAGGTGCTCAGCATCGTTGGCGCACCTGCTCTTTCGAGCATCAACTACCGCGCCATTGCGGCGTGAGGAAAGGGAGGCACGTGATGCAGCGACAGACCTTGGATGCAGAACAGGAAGCGATCGTGAGCCGGCAGCGGGCCTACCACAAGGACCAGGCCGACCGCGGCGACGACGACTACCTCCCCGAGGCAGACCGGCGCAATCGCGAGCACGTGCTCGGTCCCAACTGCAGCGTGAAGCGCGACGACGACGTGCTGATCGGCACCATCGTGTATCGCGTCATCGGCCCAGCGCGTCAGGAGGGGCGGCTGTACCTGCTGGCCGAAGCCCCTTACGGCTGGGCTGACTTCGACTTCGCTGGCGCGGACATCACCGACCGCGCGCCGGCCGACCCGAACGAAGAGCCGCTGCCCATCTTCCTCGAGCCGGAGGAAGAGCCCGATCCGAACGAGGGCGGGGGCGAGGGCGAGCCACCCGAACCGACCTGAGCGCTGCGCTGGGTGGGGCGCTGGGCGAGATCGACTTTTTGTTAATCTCTCCACCTTCACGCTGGCGACAGGTTCCTTCCAAATCTTCAAGTTCGACCCGGGGGGGTGCATGGGGTTCGGTTCACAGGCATTCGGCAGTGGCGCAGCGGGCTCGGGCACCGCGGCGGCTGTGCTCACCGCCGTGCAGGTGACCCGCACCAGCATCCGCGTCGGCGTCTCGAGCAGCACCCCGCGCGAGAACCCCGGCACCGTGCGCGACGCGCTCTACGATCGCGGCTGGCAGCTCGCCGCCCCCCGCAACGTGTCGGCGCCCGTGCCGCGCGTCGTGTGGGTCACGCGCGAAGAAGGCCACTCCGTGCTTCTTCACCTCGACGCGCCGCTCGCCGGGCCCGATGAGCTGTACGAGGTGATCGGGTCGGTGGCGCTGTTCGGAACCCCGAGGAGCACCCGCACCGCCCGCTTTCGCACCTTCGGCGAGGCGCGCGGGGTGCGCAGCACGGCCGCACGCTCGCGCAGCTTCGACCTCGCCAACCAGCAGGCAGGCCAGGCCGAGCCCGGCACGTCGCCAGCCCTCGGCACGCTCATGCTCGATGCCGATGGCGACTTCGCCACCGACGCGGGCATCGCCACGCTCAAAAAGCGCGTGATCCGCAGGCTCACGACGCCCCTTGGCGCCTTCCGCCACATGCCCGACTACGGCATGCGCCTGACCTTCAAGGGGCCCGTCACCGCCGGCGTGCTGCGCGACCTGCAGGCGCAAGCCATCCGCCAGGTGCGGCTCGAGCTCGGCGTGACCGACGTGCGGGTCGGGCTCAGCACCTCGGCACCGGGGGTGGTGCTGCTCGAGGTCGGGGTCAGCGCGCAAGGGGTAAACTTCGACGTCAACGTCGAGACGCCTGTGGGCGAGTAAGGGGGTCAGGTGGATTTGCCGAGCCGCACAGATCTGTTCGACGCAGGCGCGCGCGAGATCATCGCCCGCAGCGAGGCACGCGCGCCGGCGCGACGTATCGCCCCCGAAGCTCTCTACACCGAGGGCAGCGACGTCAACGTGCTGATCGCCGGCACCAGCGCCATGGCCGAAGACGTGCTGCGCGTGCACGCGCGCCACGAGGCCGCGAGCTTCCTCGACAGCGCCAAGGGCGACGCGCTCGACCGCTTCATCATGGACCGCACCGGGCGCGACCTGCCGCGCAAGACCGCCGCGGCCGCGCTCGTGCCCGTCACCCTCAGCCGCCCCGCCGCGAGCCTCACAGGGCTTTCGCTGCGCACCAACAAGCGCCTGCGCACGCGCACCGGCGTCGAGTTCGAGCTGCTCAGCACGCTCAGCCTCGCCCCCGGAGCGCTGAGCGCCACCGGAACAGCGCGCGCCGTGCTCGCCGGCACCGAGGGCAACGTCGCGGCGCTGGCGATCACCGAGATCGTGGAAACACCCGATCCGGGCCTGCGCATCAGCAACCTCGAGCCCGCGACCGGCGGCACCGATCGCGAGTCCGACGCAGCGTACCGCGAGCGCGGCCGCGCGTACTTCGGCGCAGCACGTCGCGGCATCCTCGCCGCCATCGAGCTCGGCGCGAAGTCGACCGACGGCATCGCGCTCGCCACGGTGGAAGAGCAGCTCGACCTGAACGGCGATCCGAACGGGCACGTGCTGGTCTACGTCGCCGACCCGACGGGCCGCGCCAACAAGCCTCTGACCGAGCGCGTGAAGGCGAAGCTGCTCGAGTACCGCGCGCTCGGCGTGCCGCCGCACGTGATTGGAGCCGTGCCCGAGTACGTGCCCATCGTGTACCGGCTGCGCACGCTGGTCGGCACCGATGCGGAGCTGGTGTTCGACACGCTCAGGTTCGCGACCGTCGCGCTCGCCAACCAGACCCCGCCTGGCAAGCCGCTCGAGGCGAGCCTGCTGATGGCGCTCGCGCGCCGCATCCCCGGCCTCATCGTGCGCGATGATCTGCTCGCGAACCCGGTCGGCGACGTGTACCCGAGCGAGCCGGGGCGCGCGGTGCGCACCCGCGCGGACCTGGTGACCTACGTGATCGGCTGAGCCGAAAAAAGGGGGGCGGGATGGACCAGGCGCTGATGTGGTCGAGCTTCGACGGCTGGTCGTTTGCCGCGGGGCTGGTGACGGCGGTGCTGATCATCAACACCGGCTTCTGGCTGTCCTGGCGCAGCATGCCGCGCCGCCACCAGCGCGAGGTCGATGAGCTGTGCCTGCGCCACCAGGAGCAGGATCAGTGAGCCGCACGAAGGCCGAGCTCGAGCGCACCTTCCGCGACGTGGTCGCGCCCGACTACGCACGCCCGCTCGAGGAGCTCGAGGAAGGCGTCGGCTGGGATCCGGTCGCCGCCGGCGCGCGGGTGCTCGAGCGCACGAGCGGCGCCATAACCCGCAACGCTTCCTCCTTCTACCTGCTGCCGCACTCGCAAGAGGAAGGCCCCTCGGCCTCGGGCGCACGCCTTGCCGAGGGCCTGGTGCGCGCCGAGCGCGTGGGCTCGGTCGCGCTCGAGCACACGTACCCCGCGGGCACCATGGTGCGGGCGCGCGTGCGCGACTCGCGAGGCGCCTACCACATGACTGTCGATGCGTTCGAGCTCGCCGAGGATCTGAAGTTCACGGCGGGCACGCGGGCGCAGAGCGTGCGGGTGAGGGCGCGTCGCCCGGGCGAGTCGGGCAACGTGGCGCCCGGCACGCTCATCGGCTTGGTGCTCGAGGACGATGCCGATCCCATCGCGCTGGTGCAGACCGAGGCGCTCGCCGGCGGCGCGCACGCGACGCTCGATGCCATCGGGCGCGAGCGCAACATGCCGCGCGCGGGCGCGCGGGAAGCCGACCTCGACTACGCCTATCGCCTGAGCGTCTTGCCCGACGTGGTCAGCCCCGCCGCCATCGACCGGCTGTGCGCCCAGATCTTGAGCCCGCTCGGCATCCGCTACGAGATCCTCGAGACCCAGACGCACCTGCCCGGGTTCATCCTCGACCACACCCCGCTCGACACGGGGTCGCTGCGCGAAAACGACCCCTGGCGCGGCGCTCTGCTGCTCAGCGACCAGCAGAGCAAACGCTTCTTCACGGTGCTGGTGGAAGACCGGCCCGAGCTCGGCGGAGGGCTCCCCGTCGATGCGCAGAACGCGGGCATCAACGCCTACGACGTCGCCGATCGCGCCGGCGACGGCAAGGCCACGCAGTACTTCGCGGCGCTCAAAGCCCTGTACGGCGCGCTCGAGCCCGCGCGCGCTGGCGGCGTGTCCTGGCAGCTGCGCACGGCGCCGAAGCCCATGGTGACGCACAGCGCCTGGTCGAAGCTGTACGCGCTCGACCTGCGCACGCTGCCGAGCCTGTCGCTCGGTGCGGGCAGCGGCACGGTGACCCTCGCCGGCGTCGACTGGCTGGTGCGCGGTGGCGGCGGCGTGCAGGAGGTGGTCGCGGGCGCAGGCCTGAGGCTGCGGACCACCGGGGGCGACCTGACGCCCGCGCTCAGCACGGCGACGCTGGCGAAGATCTTGGTGGCGACGGTGCCCGGCTACCAGTCAGGGCGCCCGACGGCGGTGCTGGTGCGCCTCAGCGGCCTGATCGAGGGCGACCGGGGTGCAGGCGCGGTCGCCTGGTGCGGCAGCGAGGTGAGCGCGACCGTGCTGAGCAACTTCACGAGCCTGCGCGCGCGCAGCGACGGCGAGGCCGAGTGGGTCGCCGCCGGCGGGCCGCAAGAGGCCACCGGCAGCCTCAGCCACCAGCTCGATGGCTGGGTGATGGGCATCCTGCTGTCGGGGGACACCCGCATCCGGCAGGGCGTCTGGGGGCGCTGGGAAGGGCGCTTTCCCGCCATCGAGGAGCTGTCGGCCAGCAAGCCCAGGATCTTCGACGCGAGCGTGCCCTCGGGCCTCGCCGGCGGCGGCGCCGTCGTGCGCGCGGGCGCTGGCATCGATGCGGTCTTCGACGTCACCCACGTGCTGGTGCTGCAGCGGTAACATCCGCCGCATGAGCCCCTGGACCGAGACCCTTCCCACCGAGTACGGCCGCTACTACTGGCACCGATACTCGCCCGCCGACGAACCGGTGATGGTGCGCGTGGTGGTGTCGTACGGGCGCCTGAGAGCTGGGCCGTGGTCCGGCGGCCTGGAAGACGTGAGCAAGATGGGCGGGTGGTGGCTCGCTGTGGAGGCGCCGTGATCATCCGCCGTTGCCGCACCGTGCTGGCGCTGGTGCGGTAGGCGGAAGCACCGGAGCCGCAGCGGGTGCGATGCCTGGGTGCTTGGCCTCAATGGCAGCCTTCCAAACTGCTGCGCCGACGCTGCTTGGGAACTCTCCGAGAAGCTCGATGAGTCGCTCGCGCGGTTGCCGCCCCATCGTGTACCTGGTGCGGTTGGCGAGTAATCGCAGGGCGTCTGCAATTTCTTCCGGATGCTCGGGGATGCGTGGCGGCTCGGGATGAGAAGGCGGCGCAGCGCTTCCCGCCCGCGGTCTCCTCTTTTTCGGGATTCCAGCGACCGCGCGCTGCTCGTTACGCAGGGTCTTGAGGTGCTTCTTCCAAGGAGCCGCGGCGCCTTCGGGCGGGTACTCGCCGATGAGCGCCACCAGGCGCCGGCGCCGTTTCTTGCCGAGCTCGGCTTTGAGGCAGTTGCCGATGAGCGCCACCGCTTCCTCAAGCTCGGGAAGGGTCTCGGGCACTCTCGGCGGAACCCGCGTGTTCTTCTTCGGCGTCGCCTGCGAAGGCGCGGCCGGTGGAGGCTCAGCGGCTTGCTTCTGCGCCCGCTCAGCGGCCCGCATCTGTCTCCGCTTGGACTTCAGCACGCGCCTCCACACTAAGGCCTCGTGTCGTGACGGGCAGGTTCCGATGAGTGTTTCGATCCGGTTCTTCGCACCGCGCTCGAGCGGGTGAGCACAACGCCGACCCAGCAAACGAAGCGCAATCGAGACCTCGGCGAGCGTCTCTGGAATCCTGGGCGGCGCAGGCACCACGGGCCCGATCGGAAGTACTGCCTCCGGCGAAATGACGATCGCGGGGGCGGCGTCGCCTGCGCCGTCCAAAACCTTCATCTCGCTGCGCAGGCCCTTGAGCGCTGTCTTCCACGCTGTGGCCTCAACCATCGACGGGTAGGCCCCAAGGATCGCGATCAGCTGGTTGCGAGGCCCGTCCGACAACTCGTTCTTGATCCGGTTGCCGAGCAACAGCGTCGCCGCGTCGATCTCAGCGAGTGTCTCAGGCACCCTCGGCGGCAGCGAGTCGTTCGCCTGCTCAGGCACCGGCGGCGCGAGCTCAGGCTTCACGCGCCGTCTGATCACCTCGACGGCAGGGGCGGGTTGAAGCGCTCGGCGATCTCGGTGGGGCGTGCTCAACGGGCCTCAGAAGGGCTCGAACGGGGCCAAAAGTGGGCGGGATGTGGAACGCGAGGGGCAGGAGACTTGCCCGCAACTGCACCTGTCACGTAGGACTACTCACAACAAACCCACAACCTACCCACATAGCTGGGGCGTCAACCGCCCCAATTTCAGAAACCCCCACGAGCGGGTGGTCCCGGGGCTAGTTGGCCCTCGCACCGAGCTCACAGGGTTTGAAGAGGAGGCGCGGACATCACCCGCGGCAACTCCATGGCTATTTCTATACCTGCGCCCCACAGGGCAAGCAAGCTTCCGCACCAAAATCGACATGCCGATGTCGATTCTCATGACAGGCGAGATTCGGACACGTCGTGGCGTGCAAGGCGACTCGACGGCCTGTCACGAGAATCTGCATGCACGTCATCTTTTCGTGCTGGGTGGGTGAAGGATTTCACCGACGCTGAGATTAGGCGCGCGCTCGAGCGCCTCGACCTCACCCATCGCGAGGAGCCGGCGCTCGTGCGGCTCATCGGGCTGAGCCTGGAGAAGGGCTACGTCTGGAAGAACAAGGAAGACCTGGCGCGCCTGCTGCGCTGCTCGGTGCGCACGCTGCTCAACACGCTGAAGAGGCTCTGCGCCCGCGGGCTGCTCAAGACCACTAAAAGCTGGTGCACCGTCTACATCCCGCAATGGGAAGCCATTGGGCTCGAAGGTCCGGGCTCAGAGCGTGAGCTGCTGAGACAACGATCGGCAAAAACTGCCGAGCAGGATCGGCAAAAACTGCACGCGCTTCCTTATGATCAAGAAGAGAGATCAGAGAGAGAAGAGAGAGAAGGTGATCAGGCCGAGCCTGATCACCCAGAGAGATCAACAACCAGAAAAGCAGCAGCACCGGGTGCACCCGCGCCCGCGCGCACAGGCGAGCGAGCCGGCCTGCGCCAAACAAAGCCTGCTGCTGCTCCTTCGTGCGAAAATTCCAAGACGGTGCAGAAGCCGGCCACACCCGCGCCGTCCCCGCAGCCGCTGCCCATCAGCGCCGAGGCTCGCAAGATCATCGAGGCGCACGGTGATGGCCCCGAGGCGCTGCGCTGGATGGCCCGCTCGCAGTGCACGCCGCCGGAGCTGCAGCACGTGGCCAAGCGGCTCTGCGACTACATCGCGAAGGGCACTCTCACGACGAGCCTCATCGCCCTCACTCGCGGCTTGCTCAAGTCGATCCCTGCCGAGCTCGCGAACCGCGCCGCTGCCCCGCAGTCGCCCGCTGCGGCCGCCCCGCGAGCTGCTCCGTCGGCGCCCCGCGATCAACTCGCCGAGGAGGTAGCAGCCGCTCGGGCCCACTTCGTGGAGCTCTTCCCCCCGAGCCATCCGCAGCACGCCAAGCAACGAGCCATCGTCGAGCAGCTCGAGGCCAAGCTGGCAGCACGCGCTGCGGGGTCCTCGGCCGGGCCCATCGACCTCGACCAGGCCCGCGCCCAGCGCGCGGCCGCCACGCCCCCGCCGCCGCCCGTAGCGGCCCTGCCTGCGCCCGAGCGCCCTGAGCCGCCTGAGCGCGCCCTGACGCCGCGCCAAGAGGCGCTCGAGGCCGAGCTCGCAGGCCCTGCGGGTCGGCTGCCGCCGCCAACGGCGCGCCCCACGGGTTCCCCGAGGAACCGGCGACCGCTCGCGAAGATCGACCCGCTGCGCCTGCCGCTCGAGCTGCTCGACCTCGAGGAGCTTCGCGAGCGCCTGCACGAGGTGCGCGCTGCCCGCGGCGCCGCCGTCGTGATCCCCTTGCCGGCCCCGCTGCCCCCGCAGATCGAGGGCATCCGGGTTGTACGCGCCGGCGACCCGCCTCGCGCTCGTATGACCACCTGGCCCGCTGAGCCCACGAAAAAAGATCATGCCAGCAGCGCAGTGATCCTCGACCTCGCAGCCGCACGTCGCGCGCGCGCCTCGCCGCCAGCCGCTGGTAACCCCGAACAGCCCGACCCGCAGGTCCCTCGGGAACCGCCCGACATGAGCGTTCTTTCCCCTGGTAACCTCGACCCGCACCCGAACCCGGAGCCCCCATCATGAGCGGCCTTTCACGCGTAGCCTTCGGCACCCTGCTGCAGCTGACCTCGAGCGACCTCGAGTCGGCGTTCCGTCTTCCGGCCCGCGACATGCTCGACGCGCTCAGGTACCTCGCGAGCGAGCGGGCGGTGGTGCTGGGCGGGCTGAAGGCATCGTCGGCGCCGACGGGGGTGGCGATCGCGCCGGGCATGCTGCTCGCGCCCTACGGGGGCGGGGCAGGGGCGCCCGCGGCCGCGCTCGACAGCCCCTTCGTGCTCGGGCGCCTCGAGTCGCCCGTGACCCTCGCGCTGCCGGCGCCGGTAGCCGACACGTGGCGCCTCGTGCAGGCGAGGGCGCTCGAGCAGGAGGTGACCGGCGATCGGCTCAAGTTCGACCCGGCGACCGGCGAGCAGACCCCGGTCGCGGTGGTGGTCCAGCGCCTGCAGAGCATCGAGTTCGGGTACAAGCAGGACACCCTCGCCGTGCCCGCGCCGGATCCAGGCTGGGTGCCGATCGCGGTGGTCCGCAGCCTCGCCGGCACCACCGAGCCCGCCGGCGACGCGATCAGCGACGTGCGGCCGCTCCAGAGCGCCACCGAGCCCGAGCTCGGCACCGAGCGGTTCGAGAGTCACGACTACGCGATCGTGAGCCGCGGCGGCCTCGCCGCGCAGCTCTGGGTCGACGTGGTGGTGGTCGACCGCAAGGGCCGCCGCCTCAGCGCGCAGGGCACGTTCGCCCTCAGCGCGATCGCGGCTTCGGGCGTGACCCTGCCGAAAGGCACCTGGCAGTACCTGTACCTCGCGCCCTTCGGCGGGGGGCGGCTGGTGCTGAGCGACGTGCCGCCCAGCACGCAGGGAAGCCGATCGAACAGCACTGCGATCACGCCGAACGCGAGCGCGGCGATGCCCGCGGTCCCCGCCGGCGACGCCACCTGCATCGGCGCACTGCGGACCGACGATCAAACCGACGGGCACGTGGTCGCGCAGCACTGCGTGCGCGGGAACCACGCGCTCGCAAGCCTTGCCGACTACATCCCGCTGAGCGTGCTCAACCCGCCAGTGAACAGCCTGCTGCCCGTGACCTTCCTGCCCCGCAACGCGCGCCGCGCGCGCTTTGCGTTCCGCGCCACGGCCCCGGGAACGGGCTTGATCTTCTCGCCGAGCGCCTCGCCCGGGATGACCGCGACCACGTCGCCGGCTGTTCGCGCCGACGCCGTGCTGCCGGGCACAGGTGGATCCGTGTCGCTCACGCCGCTGCCGCTGGCAGGCGTCAACCATGCGGACATCGCGCTGGCGTTCCCCGCTGGCACCCTACTGCTGCAGGGCGTCGACTTCTGAGCCCCTACTTGTTAACGCATCCAACTGGCCAAGGCGTGACGGAGCAAGTGCACTTTTTCTCGAAAGCTACTTCCACCACCAGAACGTCTCGCCCGTGTTGTGCACGACCACGTGCGATTCGGGGTTCTCCCACTCGGTCTCGCAGCTAAGCGTTCCGAAGGTCTCGCCGACGATCGGGATGTCACACTGCTCGCCGCCGTTCTGGATGTGCCAGAGGTTCGGCGCCTTGAGGAACGCGCCGAGCGGCGCCATCGCCTTCATGTTGCGCGAGTCGTAGCGGTCGACCGAGCCCGCGGTGTCGCTGGTCAGGTGGAACGTGTACTCGCGATCGATTCGCTCGGCGCGCCCGAGGTGCATCATCACGAAGGTGCGCCCGTCGAAGAACGTGCGCGGCTGCGCCTGGGGCCCCGCGTCGGGCACCACCGCCGCATCGCTGCCCGCATCGCTGTCGGTGCTCGCGTCCGTACCCGCGTCGCCGGCATCCTCGCCCGCGTCGCCCTGCAGCACGCTGGCATCGTCCTCGCCGGCGTCATCCTCGAGGATCGTCGGTTCGTCGCCCATGGCCCTGAGCGTACTCGCATCGTCGCCGCCGCACGCGCCACTGACAAGCGCCGTTGCCACTACCCATGCCCACACCGTACGCATCGCCCCGAGCTCCTCCTGCAGCACCCCGCGGGGCGCGCGCATGGACCTTCGACCTGTCCGGCAAAGTCTTGAGGTCGATCCGCACCGTTGGTGAGCCTGGTAGCCTTCACTCATGCAGCTGCTCGACCACATCCCCATCCACACCAACGAGCAGTACACGTCGGCCGACCTGAACGACCTGCAGGCGGTGATCGAGCGCTACCTGCACGACGCGTCGGGGTTTCGCGCGTGGGGCCTGCGGCTTCTGTCGGCGAGCGACACCGCGCCCACCGGCAGCACCGACAACAGCGCGCCCGCGCTGCTCGGGGGCCTCGGCGCCTCGATCTCCGGCAGCACGCTGACCATTGCAGGCGGCGCGCTCGTGCGCAGCGTCGGCACCGACCTGAGTGGCGACGCGCTGCCGCTCAGCGGCCGCACGCTCTTGGTCCTGCCCGCGCCGCTGTCCCTGAACCTGCCCGCGCCTGCGACCGACAGCTGGTACCTCATCGGCCTGCGCCGGCAGGTGGTCGAGGCAGCGCCCGTCGATCGGCGGGTGTGGGACGAGAACACGCGCAAGTGGGTGACGCAGAGCCTCATCAAGCGCCGCTACGCGCGCGCCGAGCTCGTGCTCATCGGCCCGCACGCGACGCCCTCGCGCCTGCCCGAGGTGCCGACCGACGGCACCGTGCCCATCTACGGCGTGAAGCGGCCTGCTGGCGGCGGCACCATCCAGCCGGCGCACGTGATCGACTTGCGGCCCGACCTCGCGCACCCGCGCCTGGTCGAGACCGATGAGGCGCTGCTCCTGCAGAACCAGTGGCGCACGTACTTCCCCGCGGGGGCGAACGGCGCGCCGACCACGGTGCTCGCGCACATCAGTTCCCACGTTCGCGTGCATGGCGAGGATCTGCACGTCTCAGCGCGCGACCTGAACCTGCTCACGCTGCGGGGCGCGGGCGCAGTCGATCAGCTCGCGCCGATGGCGAACCAGTGGTGGTACCTGTACCTCGCACGCACGCGCGAGTTCGTGAACGTGAACCCGCGCCACGCGCAGAACGACGACGCGCTGCGCGCCGGCCTGAGCACAAGCGCGCTCGCGTTCAAAGGGCAGGGCCTGCTCGTGCTCAGCCGCACGCCGCCCAACGCGCTCGAGCAGGTGGGCGCAACGACTGCGCCGCGCACCAACAGCGCGCCGATCACGCCCCCGCTTCCGTTCACCACCACCATCCGCGCCGGCGACGCGGTCTGCATCGGGCAGCTGAAGTACGCGAGCGCGGGCGCCGGGTTTCGCGCGGCCTTCTGCGAGGGCGATCGCGTGCGTCTGTTTGCGACCTTCAATGCAGTGCCCATCATCGTGGTCACGCCGACGACGCAGCTGCTGCTCGACGGCGGCGCGGGCGCCGACACCGCGACCGGAGATGCGCCCACCGGCGCGCGCACGGTCGAGGTGCGCATCCAATACAACGGCGGGGTGACCGCGACGGTGCAGCGCAGCGCGCGCATCCTGCACGGCGCGCAGGACGTCGTGCTCGGCAACGTCTACAACGCCGTGCCCGCCCAGAACAACGGGGTCAGCTTCTCGGACCTTCCCCTTTTGCCGAGCGGCAACCTGCGCCTAAACCTGTCCGCCAGCGACGCCGCCGGCGACTTCTACGCGACCGTGCTCGGCTGGCGCTTCTAGCCCTGCTCGCCTGAGCACTGGTAGCATGGCCAGTATGAGTGGAACCCTCATCCTGGTGCCCGACGCGAACAGCCCCGGCAAGCACGACGCGACGGGGGCTTTTTGGCCGGCAGCGCAGGCCTTTGCGCGCTTTCGGGGCGAGGAGCCCGACGCGGTGATCCGGCACTTCCCCGCCGCCATGTCGATGGCGGCCAGGCGCAAGGCCTCGGTCGAGGCGATCGACGCCGTGTACCGGCGGATCGATACCCTGGCGGTGTTCTGCCACGGGTACAAGACCGGCATCCAGGCCGGGTTCACGGCCGCGCAGGTGGGCCCGCTGGCGGAGCTCTTGAAGGCACGCATGGCGCGCGAGGCGCGCGTGCTCCTGTACGCGTGCGACACCGGGCGCGACGGCGATGAGGAAGACGACGACGATCGCGAGGCGGGCCCCGGTGGCGATGAGGGCTTTGCCGATCTGCTGCGCGACGCGGCCGCGCGCCTCGATCACCGCGTCGAGGTCATGGCCCACGTGACGCGCGGACACACGGTGTGGAACCCTTACGCGCGCAGGTTCGTGGCGGGCGCGGTAGCGAAGGGGGGCGACTGGTACGTGTCGCCGGACGCGAAGCTGTGGCCGGCGTGGGTGCGCGCGCTGAAGGCGCCGGGGGCGACGCTGCCGTATCGGTTCCCGTACCTGTCGCCGCTTGAGCTCGAGCGCGTGCTGTCGGCGCCACCGGCGCCGCCCGCGGTCGCCTGAGGGCGATGTGGATGGGCTGCTCGATGCGGGTCTTGCGGCGCACGACGTTCCCCCATGGGGTGTCGTGCTCGCTTTTCTCGGTTCGATCGGCGGCATCATCAGCGCCTACATCGCGGTCCACAAAATCCGCGCGAGCGCCGAGCTCAAGCGAGTCGAGAGTGACGCCGCGTGGCAAGCGCACTCGGTGCAGCGCATCGCGCAGCTCGAAGGAGCGCTCGAGCGCCTCAGGCAAATGCAGCGCGAGTGGGAAGCCGTCGCGCTCGCCGCGCGCCGCGAGCTCGCCATCAGCGCACCGAAGATCAGCGCGCTCGAGCAAGCACTCGCCGATCGCGTCGAAGACCTGCGCAAGTCGGAAGCGCGCGCAACCGCGCTCGCGAATGAGCTCGACACACTGAAGGTGCAATATGGACTGGCAGCCGATCATCAACTGGGTACTCGGTCTCAACAGCAGCGCGACCCTGGCGATCTTCGGAATCGTCCTCTGGTTCGCGCCGAAATTGCGGCGCCTGTTCGAGAGCGAAGAGCTGCGCAAGAGCATCGTGACCGGCCTGCGCTGGGCCGAGGAGCAAGCGACCAAGCGCCAGAACCTCGGCCAACCGGTAAGCGGTGAGGTGAAGCTCGAGGCCGCCGTCGCCAAGGCGCGCGAGCTCGGGCCCTCGGGGCTGCTCGACAAGAAGAGCGACGAGGAGCTCAAGGCGTACATCGAGGCGCAGCTCGCGGTCGAGCGGCAGAACTTCACCAAGCCCCCGCCGCCCGTGCTGCTGCCCTCGCTGCCGCCGGCGACGTCGCTGCTCGACCCGCTGCCGCCCGACGTGGTCAAGGCGCTCAAGCAGCCGGCGCTTCCCGAGGTGGTCGACCCGCAGCTGCCTTAGGTGCTGGGCACGCCGCCGCGCTCCTGGCGGGTGTCGTTCAGGTTCTGGATCATGACGTCATCGGCAACGACGTCGTAGAAGATCCACGTGTACTCGTAACGCGTACGCCGCGCGCTCGGGTCTGCGGGGTCGAGCGCCTGACCGATCAGCGCGCCCGCGCGCCCGATGTAGTCGATCTGCGCTTTGACCCCGTCGTAGTAAGTGCGCGACCAAAACTGCTCGTACTGACGGATCTTGGCGATGGCGAGGGTCGAGTACTGAATCATTCGCCGGCGCTTCGCGCAGCGCGCCGGCGCTCGAGATCCGCCCACAGCTGCTCGTGGGTCACTTCCGAGATGCCGCTCGCGCGGCCTTCTGCGATGAGACGCGCCTCGAACGCGCGGCGCTCCTTGCGCCGCTTGAGGGTGCGTAGCGCCTCGCGCATGACCTCGCTCGCGCTCGCGTACTCACCCGAGGCGATCTGCTCACTCACGAACGTCTCGAGCTTCTCGCCGAGAACGAAACTCGTTGTTTTTGCTGGCATAGAGCCATTGTACTAGAAACTAGTAGCAGGCTCAAGCGCCGCCCGGGAGCTGCGGGGTAGCTCTCAAAACAGCACCTCGCCGGTGCGCCGGTCGACCACGTAGCCCTGTCGAAAGGCGACGTACTCGGGCGGCACGGGCTCTTGCTGGCGGAGCTTGCCGACCACGTCGTCGAGGATGAGCCCGACCTCGACCACGCGCCGCTCCCAGCTGCGCCACAGGTCTTCCTTGAAGCCCTTGGGGGTCGGCCGCCCGGTCACGACCCGCGCCCAGGCGATCAGCGCGTCCTCGTGCTCGAGCCGCCCGAGGCGGTCGGCGCACTTGCCCGCCCACTCGGTGAGCATCGGCATGTCGTACTCGCCCATGGGCGGCCCGCCGGCGGTCGCGCCCTGCGGCCTCCCCTGGCCCTGGGCGTGGCCCTGGCCCTGGTTGCCCTGGGCGTGGCCCTGGCCCTGGTTGCCCTGGCCCTGGTTGCCCTGGGCGTGGTTGCTCTGGGCGTGGCCCTGGCCCTGGCCCTGCGGCTGCGCGTTCGTGTTGGGCGCACGCGACTCGCTGTGGTTCGGCCGCCGATCGCGGTTACCGCCGCCACCACCACCGGGCTGGAAGCGCCCAGGCGGTCCGTTCGTGCGGTGGCCGTGCTCGCCCTCGACCTCGGGGTTCTCTTCCTTCGTGCCGCCGAGGCGCATCAGCCGCATGAGCAGGGTGCGGTCGGCAGCGGTCGACGCCACGAAGCTCGCCTTGTTGTTCGGCTGGGTCAGCGCGCGCACGATGCGCACCATCGCAGCGCCCGACGTGTGCGTGATGAGGCAGACCACGCGCCACTTCCAAACCTCGGTGCGCCCCTTGCTCGCCTGGTAGCTGATCACTTCCTCGAGGTCGCAGGTGACCTGCTCGACGCTGAGGCCCTCGCCGATCATCGCGTCGCGCACGTGCGCGATGACTTCGTGGTGCCCGGTGTACGTGTAGCCCTGCTCCTTGTTCTTGAGCGTCTGCTGCAAGAGCCCGGTGCACTTCTGCTGCGCGCGCACGATGGCGGATCGCAGCTCGGGCAGCTTGTCGACGCCCGCGCGCAGCTCATCGTGCAGCCACGGCGGCAGGGGCTCGCTGTACTGCGTCGGCTCGTGCACTGGCGGAGGGGTTGGGTTGTGCGGCTCGTTCATGACTGCCCTCGCGTGCATCAGCATGCTTGCGCAAGTAACGTGTGCAAGTGACTTGCGCAAGACAAAGCGGGCTTGCGCAGGACGTATACGCACTCTACCGTCGCCCGCGTGGGAATCGACGCCTTTCTCAAGAAGCACGGCCGCGGGGCGCTCTCCAAGCTGTTCCGGCTCACTGGAGTTTCACCCCCGACCCTGCGTAAGATCGTCAACCACGAGCCGGTGCGGCTCGACACCGCCGCGAAGGTCGCCGAGGCGATCGGCTGCGCAGCGCGCTCGCTGACGCACCCGCGCCCGCTGAAGAAGAAGGCGCCGGCGCGCCGCAAGAAGAAGGCGACGACGCGCGCGCGGCGCTGACTGAAGGGAAAAGGGCAGGGGGGGCTTGGATGGGGGGCAAGGCGAAGGCGGGGGCGACGACGACGACGTCACCGCCCGTGGTGCTGGTGGCGGACCCGGCCTGGAAAATGCGCGACAGCTGCCCAGGCAATGGGCGCGGCGCGGCCAAGCACTACCAGTGCCTGTCGCTCGACCGGATCGCGCTGTACCCCTTGCCGCCCGAGGTGCAGCTCGCGCAGAACGCGGTGCTGTTTCTGTGGCGGTTGTCGGCGATGCAGGAAGAAGCGCTGATGGTGGCGCGCAGCTGGGGCTTCAAGCCGCACAGCGAGCTCGTGTGGGAGAAGCTGACGCCGACCGGCAAGCGCCACTTCGGGATGGGACATCTGGTGCGCGGGGCGCACGAGACGTGCCTCATCGCGGTACGCGGCCGCGCGCGCCCGGCGGTGCGGGACACGCGCTCGATCTTCTCGGGGGCGGTGGGGCTGCACTCGGAAAAGCCCGAGGCGTTCTACAACCTGGTCGAGCGCATGTACCCGCACAGCCCGAGGTTCGAGCTGTTCGCACGGCGCACGCGAATGGGATGGCAGCAGCAGGGCCGCCAGCTCGGCAAGCTCGATCGCGTGCCGCTGGCGGTGGTGCGCGAGCAAGCCGGCTAGGTGCCGGCGCTGGCGATGACGACTTCTTCGCCTCCGCGCTCGTAGCGCACGTCGGTCGCGCCCCGCACGAGCCCTGGCGGTTGCTCGATGGCGACGCTTGCCGATCGCGGCAAGCCGCGCAGCAGCTTGCGGAGCGCGGCGACGGTCATGGCATTGGTGAGCAGGGCCTCGGCTGCCTCCGCCGCTTCCTCGCGCGCGGCGACAAGCTCGGCGCCGCGCAAGGGATGGGGCAGCTCGCCATGATCGAGCATGGCGCGCTCGAACAGGGCCGCGTCTTCCGCTGCCTGCTCGAGCACCTGCTCGGCGCGCTCGAGCTGGTCGAGCTCATCGTGCGCCTGCTGGGCAACGCCACGGTCAAGGCCGAGGCGTGTCAACAAGCGCCCGTACTCGGCGCGCGTGGTCTTCACTGCGCTCAGGATCGACTGATGTTCGCGAAGGGTAACGATCACCGACACAGGCATGGGGTCGTTCATGCGGCAGCCCTCGAGGCCGAAAGGGGGTTGGGGTGGTGCGTTGCGGGCACACGGTGCACGAAGCAAGAACTAAACGACATAGACGGCAATCGTCGCTCCCAGTGGATCATTATGCAATGCAAAAATCAGGCTTGGCAGCATGGTTGTAGGCGCTCGATGATTGGACATCTGCAACCCGATCGATGTACTGCCCGGGGGGGCTGACCTAACGATGGCGACGAAAAAGAAGGCGGCGCGCGAAGCGCGCGATGGGCGTGGTCGCCCCGAGCGTGTTCGCGGCGGCGGCAGCGCGGCGCAGTTCGCCGTGCGGCTGAGCGCGCAGGAGATGCGCCAGCTCACTGCCTGGGCCAAGCGCAACGGGTTGACGCGCACCGAGGTGATCCGTACTGCATTGAGGAATCTCGGCGCCATCAGCGCCACCGCCCCCTGACCGGGGGCAAGCCGAAGCAAAAGAAGGGAAGGAAACTGTGCCAGAGCGCATCTACATCGACCGTCGCCTCGCGCAGGGCCTGTGTGGGTCCTGCGGGCGGGCCCCGCTGCTGAGGCCGCACACGAAGTGCGCCGGGTGCCTCGCGCAGACGCGCGCCTCGAACGACCAGCGCCGCGCGTTCGCCGCCGAGCACGGGCTGTGCGAAGCCTGTACCCAGCGGCCGCGCGCCACCGGGCGGGGCGGGCGCTGCACCGAGTGCGCCGACCGCTTCCAGGCCCACGCGCGGATCCGCGCCGCCCGCGCTGCCGAGCAAGCCGCAGCGCAGCTCGAGTAGCTCACGCATCGGCGGCAAGCTGCCGCAGCGCATCCTCGAGCGTCTCGCCGTGCAAGAGCGCGAAGCCCACGAACACGCCCTCGCGGTGCAGCAGCTCGTCCCACTTGCCGAGGGTATCGCGGTAGATCACACGGCGATCGCGCAGGCCGTACAGGTGCGCGAGCTCGGCGACCACGCGCTCCGCATCGTTGGTGATGGTTATGCCGCTACCATCGACGTCCACGATGGCGATCACGTCGCGCCGCACGAGCTTCACGGAGTACTGCGCAAGGGGCCGCTCGAGTTCCATGCCGCACAGCCTCGCTCCGACGCGTGCGTCAGGCAATGCCTTCGAGGTTTTGCAATGCAAAAAAGCGGGCGGCTCAGGCAGCCGTCTTGCGCTTCTTGCTCTTGTGCGCCGCGGCGCCCGGTTGAACGCGCACGGCGCGCTCCCCGCTCAGGGTTTCCCAGCGTCCGACGATCACATCGCAGTAGCGCGGGTCGATCTCCACCAGCTGGGCGGCGCGCCCGAGCTGCTCGGCGGCGCTGATCGCGGGCCCGGTGCCGGCGAACGGATCGAAGATGGAGCCATCGACGCCGAGGTGGTTGCGCACCGGGCGCACGTACAGCTCGACCGGCTTGATCGACGGGTGAATGTTCTCGCCCACCGCTTTGTCGAGCGCCACATCCCACGTGGTCGACTGATCGCGCCCCCCGAGCCAGGTGCGCTTGCCGCCATCGGTCCAGCCGTACAGGCACTGCTCGTGCTGGTAGTGGTAGTCGGCGCGCCCGAGCGCCCAGTGCGGCTTTCGCCACATGATGGGATGCCGAAGCCCGCCGATCGCGTCGACCGCTGCGAGGAAGGGCCGCGGGTTCGCGCCCGGGTACCACACGTACCAGGCCGCCCCCGGCGACAGCACCGCAGCGAACTGCTCGAACGCCGCGCGCAGAAACCCTTCGAGCAGGTCGCCACGTAGGGTGTCGTTCTCGATCCGGCGGTCACGCTCTTCGCCCTTTCCATAGGCGGCGTGGCGCGGGTCGCGCGTGCCGGTCTTGGCGCTGACGCCGTAGGGTGGGTCGGTGACCATCAGCCCGGGGCGAATGCGACCGCCCTCGAGCAGACGCCCGAGCACCTCGGGGTCGCGGCAGTCGCCGCAGATGAGCCGATGCCGCCCGAGCACCCACACATCGCCCGGCTTCGTGATCGGCACCTTGGGAAGCCGCGGCGGCTCGTCCTCGACCGGCTTGCCTTCCTCGCCGCCCGCGCTCGCGAGCGTGCGCTCGATCTTGGCGATGTCCTCGCCCGACCAGCCGAGCAGCTGCTGGGTGTCGGGCGCGAAGCCGCGCAGCTGCTCGAGCAGCGCCGACTCGTCCCACGCGGCGTGCAGGCGGTTGTCGGCGAGCGCGAGCTGGTGCGCATCCTCGGCGCTCAGGTCGAGGTAGCGCACCGGCACCTGCGCGAGCCCGAGCTTGAGCGCGGCCCGGTGCCGCACGTGCCCGGCGATGAGCTCGCCATCCTTCAGGCGCGCCACCAGCGGCGCACCGAAGCCGTAGCGCTTGATCGACGCGGCGACCTTGTCGACGTCGGCTTCGGTGATGCGGCGGGGGTTTTCCTTCCAGGCGCGTAGCGTCTTTGGGTCCACGTAGACCGCGGCGGGCTGCACTTCGGGAACCGACTTGCGCAAGCGAGTTTGCTTCGGCACGGGGGCGGTCATCTTCTTCGTGCCACGCGCGCGGTGTGTGGTGGTCGCCATGGCCGTCAATGCTCGCACACGAGAATCGATCCCGATATCGCGCAGGTCACCTCACCTGCTCAGCTGCGCCCGAGCAAGGCTTTTTGCGATGCAAAATAGTGCGGGGGCAAGCTGGACACCATGCGTCCATCCTGTGTACACCCGCGATGGGAGCCGAGAAAACAGGGGCGGTCGTCGCGCCCCTTCACGCCTGGCCAGGTGCCCAGTCTGGCCATAGGCGCCATTCGAGAGCGTCCACGCGCAGCGATGGCTTTGCCGATCATCTGCGCATACGCTCAGGGAGGGATTCGCCGTGGTGTGGGGGCGCATGTACGACAAATGGCACAAGGACCGACGCGTCAAGGCGCTGCGCGAGCAGGGGCAGGCTGGGCTCGCCGCAATCGGGGTCTACAGTGTGTTCCACTCGGCGTGCTTGGATGACCCGTGCCTCGACGGGTTCATCCCCATGTCGGACCTGCGGCACCGGGGCGAGAAGCTCGCCGCGCGCATGCTGCTGAGCGCCGGTCTCTGGCAGGAAGCCCCCGAAGGCTACCCCGAGGGTTACGTGATGGTCGACCTCGACCTGCTGCCTACCCGCGACCAAATCGAGAGGAAGCGCTACGCCGACCGCATACGAAAGGCCGAGAAAAACGGGATCGCGCCCCCTCGGGTCGCGTACGAGTCGCACGCGAGTCGCGCGCGACTCGCGCCGCCAGATCTAGATCAAGATCAGAAGAAGAGATCAGACCCCCTCCCGCCTGCGGTGGTGATCGAAGCCCCCTCGCGCGAGTACGCGTACGCACGCGAGGCGAGGGAAGGGGGGAAAGAGTGTTCAGTCTCTGAGGAAACGGCCCAAGAAGCCCCCGAGGAGGCGCTCGGCACCCTGGTGGCGACGGCGGCGGCGGCAGGGTCGGTCGGAGGGCGGCAGCGAGGCGCCGGGGCGTCCTCAGGGCCCCGAACGCGCCTGGACCCCGCCCCCGTCTGGCGCAGCGACCTCGAGGTCATCCTGCGCGACCTCAAGCCCGGCAACATGGTCCTCGGCGACCGGCCCCCGCCCGATAGCGGCCGGGTGCCGCCGCGGGGGGTCGACGCGCCCGGCGAGGCCGGCGAGCCTAGCGACGACGCCGAGGAAAGCGCCGAGCTCGCGCCCGGCGCGCCGGGCAGCGGCGTGCACCGCATGGCGCACATCGACCCCTTGCGGTTCGCGGGCGACTGCTGGGCGGCCTTCCGGCGCCTGTACCACGAGCAGTTTCACCGCCTGCCCTACATGAACGCGAGCAACGCCGGCGACTTCCCCGAGCGGGTGATGGCGATGGCCCAGCACCTCGAGGAAGACCCCTTCCGGCTGTTCGAGCGGGCATTTCGTGCGTGGGTCGCCGATCCGCCGAAGGAAAAAATCGGCCGGCAGTGCCCCTACGCGAACTTCGTGCTGCGGTTCGATGCGCTGGTCGAGGTGAGCGAAGGTCGCGCCAAGGTGAGCCCGAAGTCGGCGCTCGAGGCACAGATCAACAAGGCACTCGAGGCGGGTGACTTCCCTACTTACGAGCGCCTCAATCGTGCATACCTTGAGCAGTATCCGGCAGGAGGTAGTCGCCGTGCACGCCCAGCAGGCTGAACACGTGGCAGCCATCGCGAACGTGCTCGCGATGCTGCGCGGCGAGCCCGACGCTTCCTGGTCTTCGCTCTTGAGCGTGATGGACAAGCTCGAGCGCATGCGCCCGCGCACCCTCACGTTCCCTGCGGTGCTGCAGGGCATCACCACCGAAGACCTGCGTGCGGCGCCCGCGGGCAGCGCGGTGATCGAGGCGTTCGGCGCCTGGCGCGGCGTGGTCACGCGCCTCGAGGGCCACAACGCCAGCACGCTGCTCACGCTGCTCAGCGCGCTGCGGCGCGTCACCCAGCTGCGCGACGCCGGGGCCGATCCGGGCACCTTGGCGCGCTACGAGTCCGCCATCACCGCGCACCTGCGGCGCACGTGGAGTGTGCGCCAGCTTCCCGGTCCTCAGGCGGACCTGCGGGTGGAAGCGTCGCGGCTCACGCGCCGCATGGATCTGCTCCCGATGCCTTGGCGGCTCTTGTGAACGCGCCGGTTTTTGCATTGCAGAAATGCGCCATCGGAGCCACGATCGTAGGCAAGGCGAAGGGCCGTGGACAAGGTGATCAAGTACACACTGAGCGATCAAGAGACCGGGGTCTGGCCGAGGCAGGATGCCGTCGGCGAGGAGCTTCGGCGTTTCAGTCGCAAGTGGATGCGGCGTGGTAAGCCCGCGGGCACGGTCATCGAAGTACACGGCGCGCTCGGCGAGCTCATCGAACGCTTCGACGTCTGAGCGCCCGTACGTGTCGCCGGGCGCAGGCCTTGGCCTCGTGCACACGGTCGACCGGCTCATCGCCGCCCAGCACGTGCGGGCCTTCGAAGGGTGGCTGGCGCTGGTCGCATCCGAGGTGCGGGTGCCGTGCGCACGCTGGGCGAGCGCGACCGTGTCGGTGCCGGCGCGGCCCGCCGCGCCCCCGGTGGTGGTGGTGCTGGTGGGTCTCGGGCGGGGGGCGCTTCTGGGCCTTGGCCTCGTGCACCTCTTGGCCTGGTGGCGGGTGCGCCGGGCGCTCGGGCCCGAGCAGCGCGGATACCGGGTGCTGGTGCACGTTGTGGCACGCTGAGCGCCATGCCCCGTCGCCGCGAAGCCCCCGACCCCCGCGTGAGCCCGGACGAGCGGCGCACGCTCACCGCGATAGCGCCCCTGCGCGTCACCACCGAGCGCCTCGTGCGCCGCATGCACCAGCAGCGCGGCCAGGTCGATGAGCGTGGCGTCGAGGTCGACACCGAGCAGCTGATGACCGTCGTGCTCGAGGCCTACCGCCGCGGGGTCACGGCGATGCACCAGGGCCTGCACCGCGCCGAGGGCATCGACCACGGCCTCATGGACGAGGCTCTCGACTTCGCCCTGCGGGACCTGCAGGCTGAACACAAGGGCAGGTGATTCCCCGGGGACGGCACCATCCTGCTCTCGCGTTCAGTATTCGGCGCAGGAGGAGCGGAACATGCCGGAATTCCACACGCATGCGGGTGCCACGCGGGAAGGGTCTCGCCCTCGCGTGCGCAACCGGTACCTGCGCACCATCGAGCGACGCATCGAACACCTGAACGCCCGTGCCCGTACCCGGCACGCCGCGGGGGCGGCGGCCACGTTCGAGCGGGCAGAGCTGGCGATGCTGCACGTGGCGCGCGACCTCATCGCGGCGCGGCTGCGTGAGCGCGTGGGCGACGGGTACGCGACCGCGTTCCTGCTCGAGGAAGCGGCCGCGCATCTGACGGGGCGCGACCCGACCCTGCCCGCCGAAGAGCTGGTGATGGCGCTCAAGGCGCGCGCCCGGCTGCTCGAGCAGGTCGCCGACCGCCCCGACCTCGACCCTTCTGACGACGATGCGGAGGGCCTGTGACGCACCCGCTCGCGTGGCTGTTTCTGATCTTCTGCGCGCTCGGGCTCGTGCGCGAGGTGATCCTCTTGCCGGCGCCCGCGCCGCGCGGCGTGCGCGTCGTGCTGGCGCTGCAGGGCTTGGCCTTGGCGCTCGTGCTGGCGGTACTCGTGCAGCCGCTTCTTCGATGATGGCGCGTAAGCCCCCGGTCGACGTGGTGTGGTCGGCGACCCAGGAGCGCGAGGTCGAGTCGCTCATGCGCGAGCTCAGCACCGTCGCGCGGGTCTGGCGCGAGGATCGCGTGATCCGGTACCAGACCCGGCAGATGGGGCTGTTCAGCGACCGGGTGCTGCCGCCCGAGCTCGAGGTGATGCGGGTCTTGCGCACGCTCGCCGAGGCGCACCGGCTGATCGTGCTGCGCGAAACGCGCCGGGGGCTGAGCGTGCACGTGCAGCTGCGCACCGGGCTCGCCCTCGAAATTGCGTACACGCCCGAGAAACCGCTCCCCCCTGTTCCCCGTCGGAGCTAGGTCCGAAAGCAGTGCGCCGACGCCCGCCCATATGCGCGTTTTGGCAGGGGTGCGCGCACGAGAAGGGCAGCAGTATGCGATGCGAATCTACATGACGTTCGAGCCGGCGCCCGAGCCCCTGAGCGGCGCCCCCGCATGGCCCTGGCACGCGGCCCTCGTGGCGCTCGAGCTGATGGCGCTGCGCACGCCGAGCGAGGGGGGCGTGGTCCCGCTCGAGGCCCTCACCGAGGCCATCGCGCGTGCACGCGAGCGCCTGGCAGGGCCGCCCGACCAGCTGCCGAGCTACGCACGCGAGGAAGCCGCGCAGCGGCAGCTCACCGCCATGCTGCTGCGGCTCGAGCACGCCGCCGCACGTGCGCGAACGGTCGACGGCGCGACCCACTTCCGCTGGCGCGAGGACTTCTAGGCCTTGGCGGCGGGATCACTGCCCACGTCCAGCTTCATGACCAGCTGCGGAAGCGCCTCGCGCGCGCTTTCCTCGGTCGCGCCGAAGCACAGGATGACCTTGTGCGGCGCGCCCGGATAGCCGAGGTCCTGCAGATCGACGCCGATGACGTGGCCCGCCTTGAGGTAGGCGATGTTCTGGTCCGTGAGGCCGAGGGCGAGGTAGCGCGTCGTGCCTGCGCTGAGGTCCGCCTTCACGTTGATCTGTTCGCCGGGCTCGTTCTTCCATCCAGGTGGCTGAGGCATGCCGGCAAGCGTACACGGGCGCGCGGTCCGATCGAGGCGTGATACGGTTTGGCCTCGATGCCGACCGCCTGGTGGCAGCCCGCCGAGCGCTACGTCGCGCCGCACGATGTGCACCGAGCGGTGGGGGCGCGCCTTCACGCGCTGCGGCTCGAGGCCGAGGTCACGGTGGCCGAGCTCGAGCGACGCGCAGGCATTCACCGGGCCCGCATCCGGTACTATGAGCGTGGGGGGGTCATGACCTTGCCGGTTCTGGCGCGTCTCGCGCACGCGCTCGAGCTGGAGGTTGTCGACCTGGTGTGGGACCTGCGCCACCCACCGCCCGCCGCCCGCTGGCGCAGGCCAAGGACCCATCACGTTGCCGCCGAAGCGAGCCCGCCGCGCGCACAAGCGCCGCGTATCAGTGCCCGACCAGCAGCCGCGCCCCAGCGCCCCGCGTCAGCGGCCTGGGTCGGCGGACTGGCGGCTGTCGCTGATTGAGGCGCACCACGTCGAGACGATGATCAACGCGCGCAAGCTGGGCATGCCGCTCGCCCTCGCCGCCGAGATGGTCAGCGTGCCGGCGGACATCGCGCAGCTGTGGCTCAACGAAGGCCGGCGCCTCTTGGATCTCGGCCGCAGCACCGGGCGCAAACTCACCTCGGCGGCCGAGGGCTACCGCCGGCGCTGCATCGAGCTCGCGCGTGGGTGGGACAGCGCGAGCGCGGGCACCATCGTGGTGCTGCGGGGCCTGCTGTTCGACCACGCGCGCAAGGACCCGAAGGTGTGCGCGCAGTACCTGGCCGTGTTCGAGCGCGAGTACGACGCGCGCCAGCCCGAACCGCAAGGCCGCGAGGGCGACCTCGCCGAGGCCTTCAAGCCGCTGTCGCTGCCCGAGCTCGGCGGCGGCCGCGGCGCCGGCGGGGGCGCTGCGGTGCGCCTGACCCACACCGCCGCCGACGGCTCGCGCACCACCGCCGAGCTCGGGGTTGACGAGTTCGACGATCGCAGCGACGAGGAGCTCGAGTACTACGCCAACCACGGCGTTTGGCCCGCCGTCGCGCGCGCGCTCCCTGCCGGCGCCGTCATCGACACCGAGGGCGAGGAAGAGCACGAGCCAGAGCCGACTGAGGCCCTGGCCGAAGAGCTCGCCGCCGAGCTCGCTGGCACGGCGCCCGAAGAGCCCAGCCCTGCGACGCCGATGGCGTGGGAGGAGCAGCGCCGGCGCACCATCGATGCGCTGCGCGAGCTCGGCCAGCGCGAGGTGGTGGAGTCGGCGCCGGCGCAGCCCGAACCCGAGCCTGAGCCGCCGGCGTCGGCGCCGTTCCCGCACCTGCGACGGGTCGACCCCTTGGCGAGGCGGTGATGGCGCTCAAGTACCACCACCAGCCAGCGCCCGAGCGCCGTCCCAAGACCTCCGCCCGCCAGAAGCTCGAGCAGCGCTGCAGGGCCCAGAAGGAAAAGCGGCTGCGTCGGGCGCGGCGCGATCCGGTGGCCTTCGCGGAGTACGTGCTGCTCGATGAGGTGTCGCAGCGCCCGATCAAGTGCGCCGCGATCCACCGCGAGTGGCAAGACTTCCTGACCGCCAACGCATGGGGCGTGCTGGTTGCCCCGGTCGAGCACGGCAAAAGCACGCAGCTGCTCGCGCGCTTGCTTTGGGAGATGGGGAGGAACCCCAACATCCGCTGCGCGTGGATCAGCGACAGCCAAGAGCAGGCGCGCAAGGTGCTCGGGCAGCTCCGCCGCTACATCGAGGAGTCGGCCCGGCTGCACGAAGTCTTCCCGCAGCTGCGGCGCTCGACCCGAGCGGGCCACATCTGGAGCGCCGATGCCATCGAGATCGAACGCTCGCCGTACTTGCGCGACCCGACGGTGCGCGCCTACGGCTCGGGAACCAAGATCGCAGGCTCGCGCCTCGATCTCACGGTCTGCGACGACATTCTGAACATGCAGAACACCGGCACGATCGAGCAGGCGAACAAGACGATCCACTGGTTCGACACGCTGGTGCTCACCCGCGCCCAGGACGATGTGCAGAGCGGCGCGCTCGCGCGGCTGTGGGTGGTGGGCACGCCGTTCGCGGACTGGGACATCCTGCATACGCTGCAGAAGCGCAAGAGCTTCGCGTCGCGGGTCTTTTCTGCAGTGCAAAACCCCGACGACAAGCCGGGCAAGTGGCGGCCGACGTGGCCCGAGCAGTGGTCGCTCAAGCGTCTGCTCAAGCGCCTCGGCGGCATGCTGCCGACCGCGTTCAGCCGGAAGTACCTGTGCCGCGTCGTCAACGATATCAACTCACGCTTCCCCGAGATCCTCATCCGGCGCGCGCTCGATGCGGGCAAGGGCCTCACCTTCCAGGCGCGGCGGCCGCTTCTGTACCCGGGGCCGCGCGCGCTGCGCTGCTGGACGGGCGTGGATCTGGGCGTCGGCAGAAAGGAAGGGCACGACCTCACGGCGCTGGTCACCGTGGCGCTGCGCGACGACAAGCGCCGGCAGCTCGTGAACATCGAGTCGGGCAACTGGACGGCGGACGAGATCATGGATCGCATCGCCGAGAACTATTACCGCTACGAGTCGCGCATCATCGTGGAGTCGGTCGCTGCGCAGGACTTCCTGCTGCAGTTCGTGAGGAAGCATCGAAAGATCCCCGTCGAGGCCTACAACACGACCGGGCAGTCGAAGTGGGATGAGAGCTACGGCATCGAGTCGATCGCGGTCGAGATGCGGCAGGGGCTGTGGCTGTTCCCGTCGGGCCCGTCGGGCGAAGAGCTGCACGACGAGCTCACTGCGCTTCGGTTCGAGATGCTCAGCTACAAGCCCGACAAGCACACGGGCGACAGGCTCGCCGCGCTGTGGTTCGCACGCGAGGGCATGCGCCGATCACTTGGGCGCAGGTTCCGCTGAGGGGCGGTAGCCATCGAGCATGGCTTTGAGGCCCGCGAGGATCCGCTCGGTGCTGCGGTCGCCCTCGTACGACAGCACGACTTTGCCATCGACCTGCACGCCGATGATCTGCCGCGGCCCACGGACCAGCACCTTCACGCGCTCGCCGCCCGCGCCCCACAGAAGCCCAGCCATCTCACGCACGCGCTGCATCTCGCAGACGCGCTGCACTTCTTCATCGAGCTTTTCGAACCCGACCATCTCGAACCCCCCGAACCAGGCCATCCGCGCATCGTAGCGCAGTGCGTTGGTTGCTAGCGATCACGCGATCGAAACGACCAGACCGGCGCTCACGCCACCGAGAGTGCGTGCAGAAGGCGCTCGCAACAGCAACTGCTCCCGGGCTATAGGCGAGTGCATGGGGATCGCCGAGCAAGGCATGGGGGATGTGCGGGTCGAGGTGCTGCCCGATGTGCTCGATGGCACGCGGTTCTACGCGCACCTCACGTTCCCGCCGTTCGTGGGGCTGCAGGGCGCCTCGAAGCTGGACGAGAACCTGAGTAGGAAGCTGCTGGGGCCGTTCGCGTCGAGGGAAGAAGCGGAGCTTGTGGCGAGCATGCTGGTGGGTCGGCTCGGGGGGAAGCCGACGGGGCTGCCCACGGTGGCGCCGCCGAGCAACTTCCGCGAGCTGTACGCGGTGAGCATGCAGGCCGAGCAGACGGTCGACTACGGGGGCTACGCCGAGCGCGAGATCGAGCTGCTGCACCTGAATCGCCGCCTTCAGCCGCTCGCGCAAGCGGGGCGAGCACCCGGTGGCCTTTGTGCAGCGGGCGAGCGCGGTGGCACAGTGGTGCGCGAGCGTGCAGCCTGCGCGCAGGTGAAAGGGGGAAGGTTGAAACCTCGATGGCGAGATAAGCCGCGGCCGCCGCCGCGCGTGCACCCGGTGACCGGGGGCGTGATGATCGACTCGCTCGATGAGTACGCGTCGGAGGTCGCGGGCGTGCCGCCGCCCGACTTCAACGAGGTGATCGAACGCTCGAGGAAGCTCAACGCGCTTGCCTGGCAGGCGTTCGAGATCGACCCGAGCAAGGACATGCCCGAGACCGAGGCAACGAACGTGTTCGGCAAGCTGCGCGACGCGATGCTGCTCGCCGCCTACGGCTACTCGCAGTCGCGTCACGAGGGCAAGGGCGAGAGCCCGCTCGCGTTCGTGCAGCGCGCCAAGCAGGTCATCCAGTGGTGCAAGCGCCCGATCCCCGAGATGACGCCGCTCAGCGTGCTCGAGTTCAAGGCGCGCGAGCTCGCGCGGCTCATCGCAGAGCGGCTGTTCGTCGGCGAGGGCTTCGTGCTGGTGCTCTACAACGAGCAGACCGGCGGGCACATGACCTTCATCTCGAGCGGCGAGCGCGCATCGACCATCAAGCTGCTCACGGAGCTTGCCGGCAAGATGGGCGAGATGCAGCGGGGCCTCTCGTAAGGTGGTCGCCCAGCGCTTCTAGATCCACCCCGCCCGACACGTCGGGCGCAGCTTGCCGATTCTGCCCGCGCGCAGCTGCGATACCATCGGCCGCGCCGCTGAGGGCGCACGTTTCTATCTTGAGCGTCCCACGTGCCACCCCCGCGGCGACCCGAAAAGGGGGGTGTATGATCGTGGGTGATGCTGCGCTCGACCGAGGCAGCCATGCATGGTTTCAAGGTTCGGCTCGGGGAGGTGATCCTGGAGCTCGAACGTCTTCCGTTGAGCTGTCGCCAGCGCGCGCTTCTTACCCAGAAGCTTGCGCACGTGGGGCGAGCGGCCGACCACCTCGTAACCTGCGCACGCGCCGAACGGACGCCGCGGTGAACCGGCGCGAGGATCGGGCGCTCGGCGCGCTGGTGTTCGGCTGGGCGCTGCTGCTGCTGGTGCTCGCGCTGTTCGTGCCGGCGGGGTGCGACCAGCGCGTCGGGCGCATCGCCCGGGCGAACGACGGGGGCGACTGCCGCGAGCTTGCGCAGACGCTCGCCGGCGCGCCGAGCGACCCGCAGGTGATCACGTGCGACCCGGCGCAGCAGCTCGAAGTGCGCATGGTGGCTGGGCAGGCGATCGGCATCTGCCGGTGTGGTGTGAGACCCTTACCCGATGAACAGCACCGCCCAACCCAACCCTGATGCGCCCGACCTCGAGCACGTCGCCGGCGAGCTCGAGGCATCCGGCAAGGTCCAGTTCGATCCGCCCGCCAAGGGCGCCGACGGCAGCTTCGATGAGCTGAGCGAGATGCGCACCATCGCGCGCCGCCTCGAAGCCCTTCCCACGCCCGCGCGGCAGCGCGTGATGGCGTGGCTGCAGGCGAGGTTCGCAGCATGATGGCGCCCGAGTCGAGCATGGTGCCCGAGTCGATCATGGCGCCCGCGTCGGCGACCGCCCCGCATCGAATCAACGTGCGCCACTCCGCCCTCGTGGACACCTGGGCGCTCGCACGCGCATGCGACGTCATCGAGGTGTGCCTCGCCGAAGGACACGAGCTGCTGGCGGGCATGAAGCTCGCCGAGGCCCACCTGATGGCGCAGCAGCTGCTGCGGGAACCCTGCGGCAGCGCGTACGAGATGAGACGGCGCCTGGTGGCGCTCGAGCACTTCCACGAGCTCGAGCGCCGAGTCGAGCCGAAGCTCGTAGCTGCCGACAAGGCACTTCAAGATCGCCGCACCTACAGGCACGTCAACACGAACGCCTACGTGCGGCGCCGCAAGACCGAATCCGACCTCGAAGGCCCGCTCATGTACGTGCTCGACCGGCAGTACCGCGATGGTTGGCGGGCGCTGTGCACGTGGCTCGACGCTCAGCGCGGCATCCTGCAGAAGGAGTGGTTCCCGGACACCGCGCTGAGCGAGCAGTTTCTGCCCGACGCCGAGGAACAGCGCGCGCTCGACTCTGCGCGCCGTGGCTTCGATTGCGCGTAGAACGTCGTTCGTTCTATCGTTGCCACTGCATTGGCACTCTGGTCAGGCCCCAACGGGAAGGTCCCGAAGGGGCCTGACTCTTTTTCCCCGAGGGACCGGGCATGCCTTGCCACCGATTCCACCTGCCTGACGGCGCTGCGGTTACCGTCTGCAGCCGCGGGCGCACGAGGTCCTGCGCGAGCTGCGGCCTGCCCTCGACCAAGCTGTGCGACTACCCGCTGCGCGGCCGGCGTGCTGGCGCGACGTGCTCGCGGCCGCAGTGCGATGCGTGCGCGGTGACGGTCGGCAAGGGCCCGTCAGGCGACTCGGTGGACTACTGCCGCGCGCACGCCGAGATATTCGCCCACGGGCCTGTGCAGCCGACGCTGCCGGGGCTGTAAGGCACCCGCAAAAGCATCGGGCTGGAACCCAGGTGGAACCTGAACCCAGCCCGATAGCAGCGTGACGCGGACTCGGAAGAACGTTGTCGCTGGCGGGGAATGCCAGGCGCCAGAGTACCCCCGGTGACGCGTGTGCAGCTATGCCGATGTGCGAGCAGCGGGTGCCGTGGCGTTGGCAGCTGTCGCGAAGCGGGTCCGTGGTAGACTAAGTGTGCGTATTGATGGGAATCGAGCGTTTGACCGAGAAGATAGTTTATGTCTCCTTCGCCACCTCGTAAACGCCGCTTGCGCTGTCGGAATATTCAGGCCTCGCGATCACCCGGGTAAACTTCCTAAGCCCGCGGCACTGCTCCCGAATGGGCTCCGAATATTTTGCCCGCCCCCCGCGCAGCCGATCACCACCCCCGGTGCAAGGCCGCAGGCGCGCTTTACGGGATTTACAAGCGCGAGGTCGGTAAGGTCGGCGCATGACCACTTCCTGCCCCTATCACGACGGGATGCACGTGAAGCGCCCGGACCTGCCGCTGGCGAGCCACTGCCCCCTGCAGCAGCTCGCCGACCACACCATCACGGTCACCGAGGCCCGCAAGCCCGGTGTCGGCGTGGTGATGGTGCTGGTCGACGCAGAAGACCACGCGCACGTCGCCATCGGCTCGAACCTGCACCCGCAGATCCTGGCCAAGGCGCTCGAGCAGAAGGCTGCGCAGCTGCGTGCGCTCGCGCCGGCCATGAGCTTCGAGCACTGGCCACGGCCATGACCGACCAGATCACCACGGTCGCTGAAGTGATCGAGATGCTGCGCACGGAGCCGACGGTCGAAGACCTGATGCGTGCGCAGAACGTCCTCCTCAGCCAACCGGGGTATCTCCGCTTTCCTCTCCTGGTGGCGCTGCTCGAGGCGTTGCTGTTCGAGCGCAGTGTAAAGCAGCGTGAGGGCCTCAAGCGTGGCGCGGTGCGCCTCGATGAGCGCACCGCGGAACAGTGGCCAGCGCTGGCCGGCAGGCTTTCGGCGGAGCTGGCGCTGGTGCAGACCTGGGCCGCGAAGGTCGAGCTGCGGCCGGAAGACCGGAACACGCTCGAGCGCATCCTGCGGGGCGATCCGCCGTGACACTCTTCGTCGTGCTGCTGCCGATCGCGCTGATCATCCTGCTGCAGCCCCAGGCCTGCCCCTGCACCTGGGATCCGCATTCGCACGGCTGCTGCGACTGCCTCCGCGATCATCGGTGACACCACCACTTGACCGGTGGTGCGGCTGTGCGTCGAGGCGGTAGGCTGCCGACCATGACGCTCCAGCAACGATTCGAGGTCCGCTGCGACGTGCGTTCGCGCGCCGCGTTCTGCCGTCAGTCGTTCTCGGCCGCCACCAGCCGCGGTGCGCGCGACGGCGCCGAGGCGCTCGGCTGGCAGCTGCTCAAGGATGGGAGCCACATCTGCCCCGGGTGCAGCATGGCGATGCAGCCGCCCGCGCGCAGCTTCGAGCCTGTGCGCGAGCGCGCGCCGCGTGTGGCGGCGCTGCAGCCGCAGCCGCTGCAGGAGCGCCCGTTCACCCTCTCGCCGCGCTTCCGGCTGGGCTGATGGGCTGCCCGGCCGAGCCCACCAGGGCGATGCTGAAGGTGGTTGCTGATGCACGGCTGACTGCCGCCGCGCAGCCGCCTTACACAGGCTTCGGCACGCTGCAGGACCAGCAGACGATCAGCCGCTGCCGGCATCTGTTCCGGCACGGGCCCGAGCTCGGCGTCTCGGTGCTGTTCACGCGCGACGACGGCATGCACGCATGTGGTTGGTGGAAGAACCCCGACTACTCGCGCTGCGAGCACCTTTCGCTCGCCTTTCACGACGTCACCCATGCGTCGAGCCTCGGCCCTGCGCCGGCGCCGCAGGACCACCTGCGCGCGCGCCTGTGGTGCCTCGCCTTTTTCAGAGAGCATTGCCGGCTGCTGTGGGTCGAGCCGCCGTTCAGCCCTCAGGGCAAGCGCGCCGACGTCTACCACTACCGACTGTTCCTCGCACCCGACTGGCGCATGCCAGTGCTGCCGCGCAAAGAGGTCTACACACGCGAGTTCACCGAGCGCGGCTGGAAGAGCTGGTCGGACCAGCATTCGCCGGAGTCGTTCGGCGACACGCCGCCCTGACGCGCGCCGATAGCTTGGCGAGCCGGCGCGGCTCGCGAGATCCTCGCCCGCAGGATGAGCTACAGGGCGACGATCGAGGCATGCCTCGACGCTGGCGAGCGCGTGCAGGTGCACTTCTGGTTCGACCGCCGCGAGGTCTGCTGGCGCATGAAGACGCTCGAGCCGATGCCGCCCGAGCACTGCATCTACCTGGTCGAGGCGACCGACCACACTGGCTCGCTGCAGTCGCACATCGACCCGAGGCGGCTGCTGCTCCTGCCCCTCGCCCGTGCTCGCGAGCTGCTCGAGCAAGCCCGCGGGTTCGACCTGCGCGAGCTCGACCGCGACGGCCTCGAGGTGCGCGACTCGCTCGAGCGCGCGCTGCGCAAGCCCGAGCGGTTCGGGGTCGATGCGTACGGTCGCCTCGACCTGCATGGCCTGCGGCGCGGCCGCGCCATGACCACTGAAGAGAAGCTCGCGAGCATTCCACGGTGCGAGGGCATCGAGGCGCCAGCCACGCCCTACGTGCCGCCGCGCGCGCAGGTCACTCGCGGGCCCGACAACGACAACGACCCGGTCTGGCGCGAGCTGCTCGCGCAGGTGGGCATGAGCATCGGCGCCGACGGGCGCTACAGCGTGAGGCCCCAGTACCACGCCGCGCTTCAGGGCCCGGTGCGGCCCTACGGGCCCGCTCAAGGCACGACCGAGTACTGGGCGCACCAGCTCGAGGGGCTCGACCACGGGCCGACCTACCTGAACGACGTGCCGGTGCGGCGCCTGCCCTGCACGCCGATGCGGTTCGAGATCGCCAGCTACGAGCTGAGCGCCAACGTCGGTCTCGGGTCGGGCGCCCGCGAGCGCATCACCAAGGTCATGACCCTGTGGGAGGCAGCCGCGTTCGTTCGTGCAGGCAAGTGCCCGCACTACAAGCACAGCGCGACGTCTCACCGCTGGTCGGAGACGGCGTGATGGCGTGGGACCACATCGAGATGGTGCGCGTGCGCGTCGAGTTCGTCGCCCTCGCTGGCGGCGAGCTGTGGGACACCATCGAGCAGGCCGCATGGCAGTGGCGACAGCTCTACCTCGAGCAGCAACGCGAGGAAGCGCGCGAGCGAGATCGTTGGAAGCGCGCGACGCCGTCGGGGCGCGCGAAGCTCGCGGCTGCCAAGCGCACAAGCTACGCCGCCCGCAAGGCATGCACGGTCGCGGTGCGCGGCTGCGCCGAATGCGGAGCGCCCTTCCCGATCAACAAGGTCGCGCGCGCCCGCGGCTCCGATCGCCACTGCTCGCTGTCATGCGCTGCCAAGGCGCGTGTACGGAAGCAAGGGGGTCGGTTCGGCAACTCGGTCGGCAAGCCGGTGATCATCGACGGCGTCGCCCGCACGCGTCGCGAGTGGGCCGAGCACTTCGGCATCTCGCTGGTCGCCGTTCACTACCGCATGACCGTGCGCGGCATGAGCGAGGTCGAGGCCCTCACGACGCCGAAGGCACCAGGTCGCAGCCGAAGGGCAGCGTGAGCGCCGGTCTGGTCGTTTCGATCGCGTGATCGCTAGGAGCGCAAGTGCGACTGCGATCACGTAGGCGCGGTAGCTCGTGAGATCCTCGGCGGCATGAGCAAAACAGCAGCCGCGCGCGCGGCAACCTCAGCACAGCCACGCACTGGTGGAAGTCTCGCCGCAACGCGCAAGGGCGACGCCGCACGCCTGCGCCTCGACCCCGCCCCGCTCGCGCCCAAGCCCAAGGGCAAAGCGCGCCTCAAGCGCGTGGCCGAGCCCGCGGCCGCCCCCGGCGATGCCGCGGCGTTGCCGAAGAAGGTGATCACCATCCCGGCACCGAACCTGCAGATCGTGGCGTTCGCGCTGCGCGGCACCGCTCCCTACGTGCAACACCGGTTCAGCGCCAAGGCCGAGATCATGGCCAAGCAGGCCGAAGGCTCGACCGCCAAGGGCAAGACGCAGCGGGCGGCGAAGAACTTCGAGGCGAACTACCAGGCCGCCAAGCACATCAGCCCCGATGGCTGGTGCGGCATCCCTGCGTCGGGCTTCCGCCACGCGCTGATCAGCGCCTGCCGGCTGGTCGGCTTTCACATGTCGCGCGCCAAGCTCGCGGTGTTCGTGGTCGCCGATGGGTTCGACACCGACGGCGCGCCCATCGTGCGGATCATCGGCGAGCCCGAGGCGCACACCGCCTACGTGCGCAACGAGACCGGCGTGGTCGATATCCGCGCGCGCCCGATGTGGCGCGAATGGTCGTGCGACTTGCGGGTGCAGTACGACGCTGATCAGTTCACCGCCCAAGACATCGCCAACCTGGTGCTGCGTGCGGGGCTTCAGGTGGGCGTCGGCGAGGGCCGGCACGACTCGAAGAAATCCCTCACCGGCATGGGCTGGGGGACGTTTACCATCGAACAATGACCCTCGCCGCGCCGGTGCTCGCCGAGCTCAGCATCCTGCGCACGCAGGGGCAGCTGAACCCGCGCAGCGTCGTCGCGCGCGCCAAGCGCCCCAGCAGCGCGCTGCACGGGTGCTTCGAGTGGGACGATGCCAAGGCCGCCGACGCCCACCGCCTCGCGACCGCCGAGCGCCTCATCTTTCGCGCCAAGGTCACCATCGTGCCGGTGGAGCAACGCCCGCAGCGCGTGCACGCCATCTGCCACCCGACGCCCCTGCCGCCGCCGCAGCCGCGCCCCACGCGCCCTCAGCCGCCCGCCCCCGTCGAACCCTTCCCCTCGCCGCCCCCGCCGCAGCGCGGGCCCGCGCTGCCCGAGCAGGACCCGCTCAGAGAGGCGCTCGAGGAGCTCGAGAGCTGGCGCTACCGCCACCGCCACCAGCCCGAGCTCGCCCGGGTGATGCACGAGATCGACCGCCTCTTGCTCCTGTCGCGCCTGCGCGCGGCCGTCGCCTACGCCCGGCGGCTCGAGCAGGACGGCTACGATCGGCAGCTGGCGAGCGAGCGCGCGGCCGCCGCGTACGGCCAGGCCCGCACACAAGTGCTCGAGCTGCTGCGCGCCGGGTAAGATGCGCGAGGCCATCGCGTGCGATGGCGTGGCAAGGCCCGGCGAGGCAGGCAAGGCATGGCTTGGCAAGGCGCGACACGGCTTCGCAGGCGAGGCGTGGCAGGGCGTGGCGTGGCCGGCGTGGCGGGGTCTCGCAGGTCGAGGCGAGGCACGGCAGGCGTGGCGAGGCCTCGCAGGTCGGGGCATGGCAGGCCGCGCTAGGCAAGGCAGGGCAGGACATGGCGGGGCTAGGCCGGCGGGGCGTGGATAGGCCAGGCAGGACCTGGTGTGGCGAGGCGATGTGGTGAGGTCGGGGGTCGCCGTTCGGGCCCCCGACCTTCACTGCTGCTTGAGCAGAACGCCGATCGCGAGGAAGTCGAACAGCGCGTAGGCGACCAGCAGCCACTGCAGGGCGGTGGTGACGCGAACGCCCTCGCCGCGCGGCTTGCCGAGCGCGTTGCGCATCCCGCCTGTGGTCTGCCAGTCGTCGCCGGCGCCGACGGCGCGCGCACGCTCGAGCATCACTTCGCGCGCCTGCCGGTAGCGCTGGTGCGAGCGTCGCACCAGCACGATGCCGGTCATCGAGGCGAACGCCGCGAGGCCGAGTGCAGTGACTGCGATGGAGGTATGTCCGTTGGTGATCAGCGCCGCCACTGCCGGGTTGAGTGCCAGAAACAGCTTCTGGCGCTCGGTGCCGAGCGCGACCTCGGCACGGTACTCGGCGACGGCGAGCTTGTAGCGCTCCATCAGGTCGGGGCGCACGGGCGCTTCCGGCGGTGGCGCAGCGCGGACGTGGTGAGTGACTTCGGTCTGCATCATGGGGCCGGCTCCTGCCCAAACCGGGCGATGAGCGCCTGCATCCCTTCGCCGAAGCCGTAGCGGTCGGCGTACCAGCCTTGCGGTCCGCGGGCGATCATTCGAATCACGGTGAGGCAGTCGTCGCGCCAGTCGTCGCTCAGGCCCCACAGGTCAGTAAGGTCAAACCCGCCGAGCTCGGTCGCGTTGTGCCAGGCAAACAGCAGCCTGCGCACGCGCGCCTCGCCGCCGCTTACCCCGGCGGCGCGCGTGAAGCATCGGCGCAGCGCCTCGAGCTCGGCTTCGGTTGGAAAGCTCATCACTCCTCGCTTTCGTCGCCGTCGTCGGCAGCGCCCTGCTCGAGCGCCTTCCGATCCCATTGCCGGATGGTGCGCCGCGCGGCCGCGAGCAGCACCTGCTCCGCCCACCCGTTGCGCCGCTGCGGGCCGAGGCGCGCGAAAAACTGGTCGAGCTCGAGGCGCGCATCGCGGTCGAGATTGAAGCTGGTTTTGATGGTGTCTTTGCCATCGAGGCGCGGGTACGGATTGCGGTACGTGCCGGTGCGGTTCTTCGGGATGCGCCGGCGCACGCGTGCGGGCAGTGGCTCGATGCGCTCGAGATCCCGCTGCGCCTCGGGCTTGAGCAGCTGCAGGCCGCCGCCCTGCATGGTGAGGCCGGCGGCGGCCAGGCGGGCGCGCAGCTCTTCCTCGCCGAGCGTGCTGAGCACTTCGGGCGTGGGCGCGGGGGGCGTGGGCGCATCGTCGGCGACGATCACCGCAGGCTCTTGCTCGGGCGGTGCGAGGCCGAGCTCGCGCCGGCGCCGGGCGGCCTCCGCCTTGAGCTCTTCGGCTTCTTGTGGGGTGGGTAATCCGCGTTGGGGCTTGTTGCTCATGCGACGATTCCTCGAGCGATCAGTTCCTGGGCGAGTGCGCGGTAGTCTTTGGCGCCGGGGCTTTTGGCGTCGAACGCGGTGATCGGCTTGGCCCAGGCGGGCGCGACGGCCAGCGGCTGGTTCGCGCGGATCACCGTTTTCAGCTCTTCCGCAGGGCATTTCGCCCGCGCGCGCTCGAGCACGTCGCGCGCGAGCACGGCGCGCAGGTTGCTGTCGGTGACGAACCAGCCGCACAGGCGCAGCTTCGGGTTGTGCTCGCGCTCGACCTGCAGCGTGTTGAGGAGATCCTCGAAGCCGCGCCACGGAAGGTGATCGAGCACCAGCGGCACGAGCACAGCGTCCGCTGCGCGTAGCGCAGCCTGCGTGAGCACGGAGGCGGGCTGCGGCGGGGTGTCGAGCAGGATGACGTCCCACTGATCGCGCGACAGCTCGATGGCCTTGGCCAGCGCGCCGACGAACTTGCGGTGGCTCTCGAGCGTCGACTGCGCGACGGCGGTCTGCTTGCCGCCGGCGAGCACGTCGAACTCGAACGCGCGGCTGGTGATGGTGGCGATCTTCGGGTTGAACCCCATCAGCACCTGGCCGACCGGGGTGTGCTCATCATCGTCGGGCCACTTGAGGCCCAGGTGCTCACTCGCGTGCCCCTGCGGATCGAGATCCGTGAGCAGGACCCGCCGCCCAGCCTCAGCAAGGCAGGCGGCGAGGTTCACGGCGGTGGTGGTCTTGCCGACCCCGCCTTTGTGGTTGGCGACTGCAATCACGTGTGCATGTGGCATTCGGGGGGCAACCCTACGCCGGGCACCCGGGCCCCCGCAACTACTGCCCTCCCCCGCCGCAGGCACGGTTACCCTCTGGCCCACCACGCGAGCGGCCCCGCGCTCCGCAGTTCACAAGGCCGCCACCGTGTCGGCGCGTCAGGCCGCCGACCCCGCACCGTCAGCGGGCCGCCGCGTCAACACGGTGGCGAGTGCGCGCGCTTACACGCGAGCGGCCGACGTCGTCACTTCGGCGGAGCCCAGGCACGCTGCACCGTCAGTGGCCAGTCACGCTGCGGCGCATCAGGCCCCTGGCGCTGCGGGCCTGCGGGCCCGCGGGCCGAGGCGCGACAAGTGGGAATTAGCCCGTCTCCGCGGTAGATTGCCGCCATGCTCTCGCTGGTTCAGCCTCGCACGCAGGGCGCCCGCATCGACCTACCGAGCCCTGGCCGGTGCGTCTGGATGCTGCTGCGCCTGGGCTGCGTCGCGTGCGGGGCGTACTGGCACACGCTGGTGCACGAGTCGGTGCCGCATCGGGCCCTGCGGTGCCCAGGTTGTGGCGCCTCGGGCTGCGAAGCGGTGGGGGTGGGCGAGTGACGGCCGTGGTGCTCGACAACGAGGAGCGCCAGGCCGCGATCGTGGTGCTCGGCGCCTCGCGCGGCGAGCTCATGAACGCGCTCACCACGCTGCCGTCCTACCAGCGAATGGTCGTACGCTGGTTGGCGCGGGCCGTGACGGCGGCCCGCGATCGGCAGGGCGAAGAGTACGTGGCAGTGCTCGAACGACAGCGGGCCCGGCGTCGGGCGCTCGAAGCGCTCGAGCGGCTGCGCGTGGGCATCGCCGCCACCGTTCTCCTCGACGGCCCGCGAGCTGAGCTGCTCGGGGGGCTCACCGCGCTCTGGGCCGAGGCCGAGGTGGCCATGGGCGAGCTCGGCGATGAGCCGGTGTTCCCGACGTCGATGAGCACCCTGGAGGACAAGTGACGTCGCCGAGCTTCCCCGAGCCAACCGCGCGCGAGGCCGAGCTCGGGTACGAGCAGCAGCGCCGCGGCACCATGGTGAGCGGCTCGGCGCGCCGGCTGGCGCGCGCGTTCGCGACCTACCGCGAGGAGCTGCTCGAGCCGATGGAACAGCTCGCGCCGCGGCTGCCGCCTCGTGACGCGGCCGCGCTGCGCAGTCTGATCGCCCAGGCGCGCGGGCAAGCGGCGACGCCGCCAGAAAGGGGATGAGCATGGGGCAGGTGGTGCAGATGAACCGGCACGCCCGCCGCGCGCGGCACGCGGTGCGCAAGCGCGAGGACCGATGCGAAGGCCTGCACGTCGAGGTCTGCAAGGCCTACCGCGACGCTGAGCGACGCGGGGCGCGCTCGATGCGCGTCTCGCCCGAGCTCTACCACAACGTGCATCGGGTCCTGGGCGAGCCGAGCTGCCCGCTGTGCCCCACCTGCGTGCGCCTCAGGCGCGAGGGCCGCATCGACAGCGTGCAGCCGCGCCGCACCCTCACGCTCGCCGCCTGGTCCGAGTCGATCGCGCGCTGCCTGCGCGAGCAGGCGGCCGCCGCCCCGAAGGACATCGCGTGAACACACCCCCTGAGCTCGCGCTCCTGACCGAGCACGGGGTGCCCGCCGCCACCTACGAGCGGCGCGCGGCGGCCTACCGCCGGATGGGCGAGGTGCTCGACCAGGTCGGCGGGCGGGCGGTGCTGGTGCTGCTCGAGCCCCAGACCGGCGAGGCGCACGTGCTGCTGCACGGGCCCGACGACGACAACCTGCAGGCGCACCTCGACCTGGCGCTCGAGGCTCAGCAGGTGATGGCGCTCGCGCTGACCCTGTTCGAGCGGCGCGAGGCCGCCTACGACACCGCGGAGCAGTTGCCCGTGCGCGCGCTGCTCGACCCGCTCGAGGGCCGCACGGCGCTCATTTGCTTCGCCGAGGAGGGCGCTGGCGTGCACGTGAACGTGCCCGGCGACCTCGATCTCGCCGCGCATACGCTCGCCGCGCAGCAGGCCCTGTACGCGATCGCGCTGTACGCGAACGCCCTCAGCGAGCGCCTGGCGCCCGCCGCCCAGCGCCCGCCACCCGACTAGGCTTTCACCGGTGCACCTGTTCAGTGCATCATCCCCGGGGGGAGGGGGACACCATGGCTCGCAGATACACCGTGGCTCGCATGCTGATCATCACCTGCCTGGCGTTCTTCTTCGCGCTGCACGACGGGTGCAACATGCGCACGGATCAGCGCGCGCGCACCGCGCTCAACGTGCTCACCGAGGTGGTGGAGCACCAGCAGCGCCGGGCGATGGATGGCTGCCGCGCCGAGGACGATGAGCTGACCGCCTCGGCGCAGGCGGGCAGGTACACGAAACAGGAAGCGCTCGGCCTGCACGCGGTGATCGTCGCCCGCTGCGACAAGCTCGCGCAGAACTTCGAGCTGATGCAGCAGACGCTCGACGGCATCGGGCAGCTGGTCGCGGCGAGCACCGACGCAGGAGAGTCGCCTTGAGCCCGCTTCCCTGGCTCGCCTACTGGGCTGCCATCCTTCCGGACGTGCTGAAGCTCGCCAAGGCGCTCTTTCTCGAGACCGGCGGCGACGTCGGCGCCTCGCGTGCCGCCATCCAGCGCATGCGCGGGTACGTCAAAGAGTGGTACGCCACGCGCGACAAGAACACGCGCGCGCTCAACGACCTGCCCGACGATCCGCCAGAGGATCAGGGCTAAGCGCCGATGGCGTACGGCCTGCCGCCGATTCCGCTGCGCGAGTTCGCCGAGGGCGAGCGGTTCTTCTACATGGACCGGCTCGAGCGCTACCTGCGCAACAAGCAGGATGAGCACAAGCGCTACGACTGGGAAGGCAACGTGCGCAGCCTCGGCGGCATGGGCGACCATCTCTTGCCCATTCCCGCCGCCTACGCCGTGCCGCTGGCCGGGCGCTACCCCTCGACCCGCTACAACCTCGCGCGCGTCATCGTCTCGAACCTCACGCAGATGAGCTTCGGTGGCTTCGGCGGCTCCACCAGCTTTGCCGAGATCAACGTCGAGGGCGACGACGTCGCGGAGGCGGCGCTGCGCGAGTGGGCCAAGGTGATGCGCCTCGGCTCGCGCCTGAGCGAGGCACGCAACTTCGGCGGCGCGATGGGCACCGCCACGTTCAGTCTCGGCATCCGCCGCGGCCAGTTCCAGATCGACGTGCACAACCCCAAGCACTGCAAGGTGCTCGAGTGGGAGTCGCGCGACGACGCGCTGCCGCGCTTCGTGGTCAAGGCGTACAGCTTCGAGCGCGACATGATCGACGCCGAGGCCAAGAAGATGGTCAAGCGCACCTTCTGGTACGTGCGCACGTGGGACACCCAGGTCGAGCGCGTGTGGGAGGCGCTGCCCGACGCCATCGCGAAGCTGCCCGAGTGGTCGAACACCCCGCCCACGTACGAGACCGTGCACGGGTTCGGGTTCTGCCCGTTCTACTGGACCCAGAACCTGCCCGACTCGCAGGAAGAAGACGGCGAGGGCGACTACGAGGGCCTCGAGCCGAAGTTCGATGAGATCAACTGCCTGCTGACTGCCACCACGCGCGGCGCGATCAAGAACGTCGACCCGACGCTGGTGATCAAGGACGTCGACAACGACGATGGCGCGCCCGTGAACAAGGGCTCGGGCGCGGTCATCTACTCGCGCGACGGCGCCGAGTACCTCGAGCTCGAGGGCACCGCTGTGACGTGCGCGCGCGACCTGGTGATCGACCTGCGCCGTAGCGCCCTCGAGGAAGCGCAGGTGGTGCTGCCGCACGAGGAGAAGCTCACCGGCAGCGCCCAGTCGGCAGCCGCGATGCGCATCCTGTATCGGCAGATGGTGGCGCGCTGCAACTCGCTGCGCGGGCAGTACGAGCCGACCATCAAGCGGCTGCTCGAGGACGTTCTGCGCATCGTGCGCGGCATGCGCACGCGCGGCGACTACGACGTGCAGCTGCCCGACGGCACGGTCGAGCGCCGGCGCGACGTGGTGCTGCCCGACCTCGACCCCGGCACAAGCGAGCAGGTGACCTTGCGCTGGCCCGAGTACTTCACGCCGACCGCGCTCGATGTGAAGGACACCGTGGCCACCGCGCAGTCCGCCTCGGGCGGCAAGCCCGTCATCAGCCACAAGACGGCAGTCGACTACACCAGCCGCCTGTTCGGCGTGGAGGACGTCGAGGCCGAGCTCAAGGCCATCGAGGAAGATGCCGAGGTCGAGGTCGACCGCGCCGGCGAGCAGCTCGAGCGCGAGGCAAGCGCCTTCGCACGTGCGCGCCAGAAGCCGCCCGTTGAGGGGGAGGCGGTCGAGTGACGAACTGGAGCTGGTTCATCCGCGCCGCGCTCCACTGTGCGTTCGCGTTCATGGTGGGGTGGTTGGTGGATCGGCAGTATCAGGTGCTGGTGCTGCAGGCCTCGCTGCTCAACGAGATCCGTCAGGAGCTCAGGCAGCAGTCCGACGGGCAGGAGCGCGCGCTGCGGGCGCTGGGCGCAGACGACCTAGTCGGCCCCTGAAAGTGCGGCCCCCGTGGCGATCTCGAAAGGCGCGAAGGTACGGGCCGAGCAAGCGGTGCAGTCCACGCTCGCGCAAGCCGACGCGGTGGTCACGCTGTCCGACGCCGACGGCGAAGCGGCGCGCAAGGAGCTCCTGCGGGTGCTGCGCGAGGCCGACGTACGGCTCGCGAAAAAGCTCGCGGCGCTGAGCGTCGGCAAGGGCGAGCTGCGGTTCACCGCCGCCCAGGCCATCGCCTTCCGCACTCAGATCCAGCTCACCATCGCGCACGTCGAGGGCAAGCTCGGCACCATCGCCGAGGGCGCCGGCGAGGCGGCGATCGGCAAGTCGGTCGCCGACGGCCAGAAGGTGCTCGCCAAGCTCGAGCAGGCCTTCAAGAACGTCTCGGTCAACCCGAGCGTGATGGCTGCCATGCAGCAGTCGCACGTGCTGCGCGGCCCCAAGGCGGCGCTGGTGACGCGCGTCGCGACCAGCCTCGACCGCTACGGCATGCAGATGGGCACCGAGTTCAGCCGCATCCTGCAGGTGGGCCTCGCCTCAGGTGCGAGCAACGAGGAGATGGTTGCGGCGCTGGTGAAGCACGGCGGCCCACGCGGGCCCAAGGTGAGCCTTGCCGCGCGCGAGGACGAAAAGGGCATCGTCACCCGCATCCGCGAGGGCAACATCCCCGAGGGCCTGTTCGTGCGGCACCGCTACTGGGCCGAGCGCATCGTGCGCACCGAGATCGCGTACGCGTACAACGGGACGCGCTACCAGTCGCTGCTCGCCATGCGCGCCGAGGGCATGGAGGTGAAGAAGAAGATCGTGGCGGTGTTCGACACCCGCACCGCCCCCGACTCGATCGCAGTGCACGGCCAGGTGCGCGAGCTCGAGGACATGTTCCTCGATGGCGCGGGCCGCGTGTACCTGCATCCGCCAGCGCGCCCCAACGATCGCGAGACGATCCTGCCGTGGTTCGACGACTGGGCCGAGGTGCCCTCGACCGAGCCGCCCACCGAGGCCGAGCGCGTACGCGCCGAGGAGCTCGAAAACCCGCCTGCGCGAGGCACCGATGCGGTGCTCGACACGCCGCCGGCGGACCTCGAGCACTACGAGCGCCTCAAGGTCGAAGCCGCCAACGCCCAGCGCCGCGAGCAGGCCGGCGCCGACGCGCAGCGCGCGACCCAGGATCTCGAGAGCGACCGCCAGACGCGTGCCGCCACGCTCTTGCTCTCGTACGAGCGAGAGAAGATCGCGGCCGCGCGCGACCAGGTGCTCGCGCAGCAGGCCAAGGCCGATGCCGCAGCGAAGGCAAAGCAAGACAAGAAGCTCGCGAAGTGGGACACGGCGTTCGTCGCGGCGCTCAAGTCGGCCTCACCGCACGAGGCACACCTGATGCTGTACGAGCTCGCCGGCACCGACCCCGCGGGCTTCGCTGAAATCCTCAACGGCTATTACACCGGCATCGCGCCGCTCGAGTCCAAGACCATCGTCGCGGCGCTCGGCCAGCACCACGAGGTGCTCGACGCGATGGTGCTCGACGCCGTGAAGGATGCCAGCAAGTTCTTCTCTCAGGAGGACCTGACCGGCGCGCTCGATGCGTGGAAGAAGACCCCCGCCTTTCACTCGGCGCTGGATGAGCTCGCGGGCAAGAAGGATGCGAAGTCGCGCCGCCGGCTCGCGGCTCTGATCCACAGCGAGCAGCCCCTGTTCCTCAGCCCCAATGGCCCCAAAGCGCTCACGTGGGCAGAGAGCCAGGCGCGCGCGAAGAAGCCGCAGCCTGCGGTGCAGAAGCTCAAAGACAAGTACCCGATCGCGGTGGCCAAGGAGTGGGTCATCAAGCCCGAGGGCGGCACCAGCCCCTACTACGACGTGTTCGATCCCGACACCCACCAGAAGACCGGCTACTTCCAGAAGGTCGCGGGTCAGTTCGTGGTCGATCCGAGCCTGAAACTGCCCGCTGACAAGTGGCAAAAGCGCAGCTTCCCCGACGCCACGCAGGCCGCGGCGTACGCGGCGCAGGTCGGCAGCGAGATCCAGAAGCTCAAGGGCACCACGCCCGTGTACGAGGCGAAGAAGCCGCTCGACACGACGCGTACCAAACGCTTCAACCACGCCGCCAACGCGCTCCCGAGCACGGTGATCGGCCCGATGAAGCTCGCCGGCGCGGCCGCCAAGGAGGTTGCGGCCGTCAAGCGGCGCGCGGTTGCGCACTTCCAAAAAGAGGGTCGCGTGAAGACGCGGCGCATCGAGGAGGACAATGCCGTCGATGCGGTGCTCGAGCAGGAAGGGCTCACCTACCAGCAGCACAAGTGGAGCTCCCGCTACGGCAGTCAGGACTGCTGGTACACCTCGAGCGAGGGGCCCAAGGCCTACGTGGGCCGCTTTCTTACCGCAGACACGAAGCTGCAGGACGCGCGCGCCATCGTCGCCGAGGATCTGAAGCTGCCCGACCGCAGCGACGCGATGGCGCAGAAGTTCATCGCGTACGCCCGCGCGAAGTACGCCGCGACCCAGGCCGCGCTCGAGCACCGCATCGCCTCAGGCGAGCTCACCACGGTCATCGACCGAGATGGCTACATCACGCTGTACCGCGGCATCAAGCACGAGCAGGCGCGCGACCTGCGCCTCGCGCGCGAGCAGGGCGAGAGCACCGTGGTCGACTTCCGATCCGTGAGCAGCTGGTCGACCGACCGCGACGTCGCCGAGCGCTTCAGCGACCACAACAACATCGTGGTCCAGGCGCGCGTGCACTACACCCGCATTTTCAGTCAGTACGAGCAGGAAGAGATCGCGATGCGCCGCTACGGAGATCGCGAGGCCGAGTGGATCGTGGTCGCCGATGAGGAAGAGTACACATTGGTTTCCACAGACATCACGAACCGTTACCCGGAGTAAGAGGGTTTATGCATTGCAAAAACAGGGGCCGGACGATAGCGTATCCGGTGCCATGGGAAAGAAGGTAGCGCGTGGCGGGTCGCGTATGGCCGGGCGCGGTCGAGCTCGGGCTGCAGGACATGCCGAAGCTATCGCCGATCCGGTGCAGCCTCGCCGGTCCCGACGCGCAGACGTGGTTGAACCAGCTGGCGGCCGAGGACGAAAAGGGCGCGCCGCTGACCGTGGCCGAGCGTCGGCGGATCCTGCGGGGGACCTCGTGGAAGCCGCGCCACCTGCGCGACAAGCCGCGCTGAAGCCGGCGATCCGCGAGATGGAGGGCGACCTCTGGGATCTGCTCGCGCAGCACCACCGGATCGTAGTGACCACGAACATCGGCTGGTCGGTGCCGGGCAAGATCAACAACATGGGCGCCGGCATCGCGCTGCAGGCGAAACTCCGCATCCCCAAGCTGCCGCGCTGGTACGGCCTGACCTGCGCGTGGCTGCGAGAGCAGACGCCGGTGCTCGCGTACCCCAAGGATCCGCGGATCATCCTGTTTCCGGTCAAGCCGCTGCTCGACCCCGACAACCCCGAGATCTCGTGGAACCAGCTCGCGAGCTTCGAGCTCATCGAGCAGGGGCTGCATCAGCTGCGCGCGCTGCCCGGGCAGATCGCGCTCAGCACGCCAGGGGCCGGCAACGGCAAGCTGCCCGAGGCCGAGGTCGCCGAGCTCGTGCGCCGCGTGCTCGGTGCCGATCCGAACCCTCGCCGCTTCGTGCTGGTGAAGTGGCACCAGCCCGACCGCCAGCGGGTGCCGGTGCGCTGCGAGGTGCACGGCGAGATCGGCAGCTTCGATGCGCCGGTCGAAGCGCGTGGCCTGCTCCTGCGCACCATCTGCCGGCAGTGCGGGCTTCCTGCGATCGCACACGCGGCCGCCGCGCTCTAGCCGCGGACCACGCGCAGTCGCCTTGCCGACGATCACCCGCCGCTCATCGTCTTCGGGCCAGGTCTCGGCGAGCCTCTGCTTGAGCGCGTCGCACGCAGCGTGCATTGCGTGCCCCACGTCGTCGCCGTCGCGAAGGCCCACCTCGAGGTGGGCCACGATGAGCTTCTCGCCGGGGTGCGGGCTCGAACTCGATGGTGCAGCGGATCATTTTGCCCCTTGGCCCCACCCCCTGGCGGGGACCTGAACACACGACTCTGCCACCCCCACCCCTCGTGCTGTAGGATGTGCCGGTGCACAAGCCCGGGGGGGGACGGCATGGTCGGTGAGGCGCTGTGAGCGCGCAGCTCACGCTCAAGGGGTACCTGTATCCAGGCGACGGGGGCTGCTCGAGCTGCTCGCGCTCGAGCGCGACGGCGGCAGCGCCGTTCGAGCTCGCCTTCCGCAACTGCGCCGAGCGCTACGCCGTGGTGCGCAGCGGCGACGCGCAGGTGCAGACGTCACCGGCGGAGTTTCAGCCGCTGCCGGTCGCCGACAGCTTCGAGGCGATCGAGCTGCTGGCGCTGCGCACCTCGGGCCCCGTCAAGGTGCGCCTTGGGGGGCAGCCGGCGCGCGTCACCACCAGCTCCGTGTTCCCGCTGGTGGCGCTCGCCGGCGCTGAGCTCGACTTCGGGGTCGACGGCATCCCGGTCGGCGTGGTGTTCGAGACCGGCGACGACACGCCGGTCGAGGTCGCACGCCGCATCAATGCCGCGGCGGCGCTGGTCGGCGTGCCGTTTCAGCCGGCCTACGTCGCGAGCGGGCAGGTGGTGATCGAGGGCCAGAAGACCGGCAGCCTCGGCACGCTCACCGACTTCCACGGCGCGGCGGCGGCGCTGCTCGGCCTGATGGTCCCTGACCAGGTCGGCGAGGGCGCCGAGCTCGCGGTCGATGGTCTCGTGCTGCTGCAGTTTCAGCGCACGCAGGGCGTGCAACGCATCGAAGTGTGCGGCTCGGCGAGCGTGTCGGTGCTCGCTGCAGGCACCTAACACCCTCACGAAGCCCACGAAGGAGACAGCATGGCCACCGTCAGACACAGCCTGAACATCGGCAACCCCAACTCGATCGCCGTCGACCTGCAGATGCTCGGCGCCGGCGAGGCCTTCAACCTGATCCCCAAGACCGTGCGCGGCAAGGTGGTCGACAACGTGCTCGTCTTGCCCGAGGACGCGCGCGCCTACCGCGTCGACAGCGCCTACGCGATGGGCACCAGCAACGGCTTCAAGACGCCTGCGGCGGTGGGGTCCGGCGCGACTCCGTCGGCGGGGCAGGTCGGGATCACGGGCGACGGGAACATCGTGTTCGCGGCCGCCGACGGCATCACCGATGCGCTGGTCGTGTACCTCGCGCCCGAGGGCGAGCTGTTCGAGGACGTGGTCGACGTGGCCAGCAACCTTGCGACCCTGTCGGGCGGCCGCCGCGCTCGCCTGTTGCTCGCCGCCGAGCGCCTCTCCGGCGGCACCGCGGGCCTCACCACGGTGGTCAGCCGCCCCGCCACGCCGACCGCAGGCCAGGCCGCGCTCGGCGCTGCCGACGACGCCACGGTGGCCTTCGCGGGCGCCGACGGCGTCACCCGCGCCCGCATCCGCTACCTCGCCATTCCGGGCGTCGGCAGCACGAACCGCAAGACCGTCGCCGAGGCGCTGCGCCAGGTACACGGCGGCGTCTGACCCCAACCTGCTCGCGCGAAGCACTCGGTAAGCCTGCTCACGAAAGGACACAGCCCATGCGCCGCCTGATTCTCCTGCACCTCGTGCCCATCGCGCTGATCGCTCTCCTGCTCGGCACCGGCTACGCCGCGCCGCCGGGCGGCATCAACCCAACCACCATCGAGGACCACCACCATGCCCGATTACCTCAGCCCCAACGACCCGCAGCAGCCGAAGAACCCGCCTCCGCAGCAGCCCCTGCCGATCGCCCCTGGTGCACCGGTGCCGGGGCAGCCGGAGACGCCGAATCCCGCGCCCACCCCTGGTTCACCAGCCCCGAGCGCGCCGACCCCGCCCCATCAGCCCCCGCGCGAGCCGGCACGCGACAGCACCCCGGCGGAGTCTCGCCTGTGACCCTTCCCGCCACGGGCCAACCGCCCGCCGGCGGAGCTCCGCCGAATCCCGCGCCCACTGCACCCCCGGTGCCCGGCATCGTTACACCGCCACCGGCCCCTAGCCCCGCGGGCCCGCAGGCCCCCGGCGGAGCGCCAGCACCTGCCCCCCACGCGACCTCGACGCCGCCCCAAGGTGGGGAGGGGGAAGGGGGGCCTGGCGCAGGGGGGACGGCGCCCGAGGGGGCCGAGCCGAAGTGGCTTCCCATGCGCCTGCAGCAGCATGAGCGCTCGATCGCGAGGCAGCTCGGCGCGTCGAACGTCGATGAGCTCAAGCAGCGCCTCGAGACGCTCAAGCAGCTCGAGACGCAGGAAGAGCAGCGCAAGCAGGCGGCGATGAGTGAGCTCGAGCGAGAGCGTGATCGGGCCCAAAAGGCCGAGCTGCGCGCGCAAGATCTCGAACGCCAGCATGCCGAGGCCCAGGCATCGGCCCGGATCACCCAGGCCTGCGCGACGGCGGGCGTGCGAAACGTCGACTACGCCCGCTTTCTGATCGACACCGCGCGTCGCGCTGGCGATCAGCGGCCCGAGTCCGACCTGCTCGGCGCCTACCTGGGCGAGGACCAGCATCGCGCGGCGCTCGGGGTCGTGCAGGCGCCGAGTGCGACGCCGACGCCGGTCAGCACCACCGCGCCACCGGGCGCGCCGGCGCCGTCGAACGGGTCGCAGACGCCCGGCGGCAACGCCAGCGTGATGAGTAAGGACGAGTGGTCCGCTCACAAGCGCAGCCTCGGGCTCGTCTGACGGGCCCGACCTGCGCTACTCTCGGTCACCAAAGAAGAACGCACCAGCTACATAGCCGCACCGAACTGCGGCACCTGCCACTACGCGACGCCGAGCGGGTAACGGGCGACAGGCGGGCACTCCAACCAACCGATTCACTTCGGGAGGCGATTGCACCATGACTGTCACCCTTGCCCAGTTCCGGCCCGAAATCGCGGCGCTCATCCAAAACAACACCCTGCAGCGCGTCTTCCAAGAGGCGCTGTTCCCGCGGCTGCTCTTCCGCTCGACGGCCACGCCCGAGCGGTGGGAAGCGAACGCTGGCGAGACCAAGATCTTCACGCGTGCGGGGCGCATCCCGGTCAACGTCAAGCCGCTGATTCCTGGGCAAGACCCGACACCCAAGACCTACGCGACCGAGCAGTTTCGCGTCACCGCGAACCAGTACGCCGATCGCATTCAGACCCACATGCCGACCGCGCGCGCGGCGCTGCCGGGGAAGTTCCTGCTCGATGTGCAGGCGCTGGCGGTCAACGCTGGCGAGACGCTCGACCGGCTGACGCGCGACGCGCTCTTCGTGCCCTACCTGAGCGGCGACACCGTGCTGGTGGCGGCGGCGAGCTCGGGCGCGCGCGAGCTGTCGGTGGCGAGCCTCAACGGCTTCCTCGAGACGGTGCTGGTCGGCGTGCTGCAGACGGTGAACCCGGGCGCGCCCATCGCCATCGAGCTCGGGCCGACGGCAACGCCCAACTTCGTGATCGGTGCGCGGCCCGCCCTGGCCGACGATCCGTACGGGCCTGGCACCATCACCCTGCAGAACCCGCTCGGCACGGGCCTGTCGGTCCGCGCGCGGGTGCGTGCGCTGCACCGTGCGCGCATCGTGCGTGCGGGTGGCGGCGCCACGGTCGACAACATCACCGCGACCAACACGCTCAAGATGAGTGACATCATCGGGGCGATTCAGATGCTGCGCGCGCAGCACGTGCCGGCCCACGCCGACGGGCGCTACCACGTGCACATCCCCGTCGAGGGCATCACGCAGATCTTCGCCGACGACGACTTCAAGAAGATGAACACCGGCATCCTGCCGACCCAGGCCAACAGCCCGTACGCGGACCTGGTGATCGGCAACATGCTCGGCTCGACGTTCTGGCAGAACACCGAGAACCCGAACCAGCTCAACACCGGCATCCTGGTCGGCACGGGCAACAACGCGCTGATGAGCCCGGAGATCGGGGCCGAGGTGGTGAACGAGACGGGCGTGCCCATCGCGCGCACCATCATCACCGGCGGCGGCGCGCTCTACGAGGAGTACATCCCCGAGAGCGAGTACGGCACCGAGGCGGGCTACGCCGGCAAGGTCGGCACCTTCAACGTCACGGCCAACGGCGTCGAGGTCAACACGGACCGGATTCGCTACATCCTGCGCCAGCCGCAGGACGTGCTGCAGCAGGTGGTCGATCACGCCTGGTCGTGGTCGGGCGGGTTCGCCTCGCCGAGCGACCTGATGAGTGGAAGTGGCGCGCGGTACAAGCGCGCCGTGGTGATCGAGCACGCCGGCTGAGGCGCATGCCTCGCGCGTGTGAGTGCGTCGCGAAGGCGCTCTGGCGCGTGCGGGTCGATGCGCTGCCGCTTTGGGTGGGTCCGGCGGCGGCGCGCGGCGAGCACGAGCAAGAGCGACTTTGGCGTCGGGACCGGGGCGTATCGACCACCAAAAATCAGGCTTCGCGCGAGTAGCCAACGGTCGGTGCGCCTCGGTTCGTTTTTTCCCGAGGCACGGCAGGATGAAAGGGGGGCCTCACCATGGGGATCTTCCGACGAAACAAGGAGGGCGACATGGGTAAGAAGAACCGTCCCGAGACCGAGCCGAGGGATCCAGCAGAAGACAGCTCGCCGCCGAGCGAGCAAGAGACCAACGACAGCGTGGGCGTGCCCGGCGCACCGGGGGCTGTCGGCACGCGCATCGCGCCCCTCGCCCCCGAGGCGTCGCTCGAGCAAAAGCGCGCGTTCCTGGTGGCGAGCGGCGTACTGCATCCCGACGACGCCGAGCACACCGACCTCCCCGACATCGACGCGCTGCTGGTCGAGTACGGCGCACGCGCCGTGCAGGATCTCGAAGGCCTGTCGCCCGACGCCACGCTCGAGGAGCGCCGCGCGTACCTGGTCGGCGAAGGCACCCTGACCGCGCAAGAGGCCGAGGCGCTCGATTCCGAGGCGGTCGACCGGCTGCTGCGCGAGCTCGCGGGCCATGCTCCGGACAGCCAGGCTCCTCTGCAGACCGCGCCCGAGCGCGCGGCGCTGCAGCCTCCGCGCACGGCCCCGACCGATGCCGAGCGCATCGAGCAGCAGCTGTCGATGATAGGTCGCGAGGGCGCGATCGCGCTGGTCAGCGAGCACAACCGCAAGGCGGTCGCCGAGGTGGCGAACCTGTCTACGACCGAGCTGCGCGACCAGGCCCGCCTCGCCCTGGTCGAGCGCCTCGTGCGCGAGCGTGCGGCGCAGGCCAAGCGCCCCGTGGTCGACGCGGTGGTGCGCCCGCAGTCGGCCGAGCCCTACGGAGGCCAAGCGCCGCAGCACTACGCGCTGCGCGCACCCTTCAAGTACATGCACGAGGGCCAGCTGGTCGACCTGCCTGCGGGCGCGGTGATCAACGAGACCACGCACGATATCGAGGCGCTCACGCGCTACGGCGCGCAGCTCATCAAGTGCGACCCGCCCGCCGTCTACGTGCGCTGAACACAGAAGGGGGCTCGAGGTGGCGTTCAGCGACGAGGAGAAAGCCAAGATCTTGTCCGCGCTCGGCTACCCGAGCTTCGACAAGTACGGCGTCGCGCGCGGCTTCGGGCACCCTTCCGCCGGCCCCTACAGCGACCTTGCCTACGGCGCCTTCGATCGCCTGTCGGCACACGGCGAGCACCAGGTGCGCGAGGACCTGAGCGAGATCGACTGCATCGAGCGCGAGCTCAAGCGCCTGCGCGGCAAGGCCGCCATCTCGCGCACCAGCGACGTGACCTTCGACGTTCCTGCCGCGCGCAAGATGCTGATGCAGGACCTGCGGCGCTTCACCAAGAAGCTTGCCGATGATCTCGGCGCGCCGATCAGCCCCGACTCGCCGTACTCCGCGGGGCCGCGTGTCAGGAACATGCCGTGATGCATGCGGCACCTGAACCGCACGCCCCCGCCACCGCCCGAGCTCACGCCCGCAGACGGGATGGTGTTCGCGGGGTACTTCATCCTGCTGCACACGGCACTGCGCTCGGGCAGCATCGCCTGGGCGTGCATCGCCATGCTGCCCATGATCGTGGTGATCGGCGTGCTGGTGTATTGGGACGATCTCCTCTAGCCGGGGGCAAGCGGTAATGCTCGTGTTCGCGGACCAGCTTCTCGCGCACGTCGTAGGCGACTACGTGATCCAGAGCGACTGGATGGCTTCCGAGAAGACGTCGCGCAGCTTGCCTGCAGCCGCGCACGCACTCAGCTACGCCCTCCCGTTCCTGTTTTTGACCACGTCGCCGGTGGCGCTGGCGTTCATCGTGCTGACCCACTTCGCGATCGACCGCTGGCGCCTCGCCCGGTACCTGGTGTGGGCGAAGAACCTGGCGGCTCCGAAGCCGTATCGCTACCCGTGGGCGGAGTGCTCAGCGACCGGCTACCACAAGAACCGGCCTCCATGGCTCGCGGTCTGGCTGCTCATCATCGCCGACAACGTGCTGCACGTGATCTGCAACGGCCTCGCGCTCATGTGGTGGGGTCGACCGTGATGCGCACGCCCCGCGTCACGCCGCCGGGGCTCGATCCGGGCCCGACGTCGCTGGCCGAAGAGCTCGGCAGCGAGATCGACGACGCCCGCGCGATCAGCGCCGAGCTCGGCCTGAGGCCTCACTGCGTCGAGGTGGTGCGCGTGCACTGGTCGGGTGGCGAAGTCGGCCGCGGCGAGCGCACCGAGCGGCGCGCCGAGCTCGTGCCGCGCCCCAAGGTCGAGGTGCGCCCACGCCAGGAGCTCTCGCCGGCGGGCGTGGTCGACCGCACCACGGTGGTGCTGAGCGAGGTCAGCACCCGCTACACCGAGGCCGAGCTCAAGGACCTGACCCGCCAGGGCGCGCTCGGCCCGGGCGATGAGTGGTACTTCGAGATCTCGGTCGATGGGCGCGATCCGGAGGCCACGCGCACGCGCTACGTGCTCGCCGAGCCCCCTGAGCGACGCGCCTTCGAGTGGCGCCTGGTCCTGCGTGGGCAAGGCACCGCCGCGTCGCGGCCCGTGCGGCAGCGCTACCCCGCGGGGCCCTGATGGCGAAACAGGTGTCGCTGCTGCAGCTCGCCGCGATCCTCGAGGCCACCCCCGACAAGGTCGAGCGGCGCACCATCAACGGCATGCGCAAGGGCGCGATGCGGTTGATGGTGCTGGTCGAGCACGCGATCCGCACCCACAAGCCGTTCCCCATCGTCGATCGCGCACGCATGGTGCAGTCGGTGCTGCTCATCCCGACGCCCAAGGGCGCCATCGTCCGCGTCGATGCTCCCTACGCGCCGATGATGGAGCACGGCACGCGCCCGTTCATGCCGCCGCTCGAGCCCATCGTCGCCTGGGCGACCCGCAAGGGCTTCAGCGACCCCGAGGGCATCGCGCGCGCCATCCGCTGGAAGTTCTATCGCGAAGGCATCAAGCCCAAGCGCTTCTTCGCCCGCGCGGTCGCCGACTTCAAGGCGAGCGGCACCCTCAGCGCCGAGGTGATCAAGGCGCTCAACCCGGTGAACGGCACAGGCGGCGGAGGCACCCCGTGAGCAGCTGCGACCCGCACGATCCGGAAGGGGAGCTTGTCTACCCCATCACCTCGAAGGCCATCGCCAGCCACCCTGCGTTGCCAGTCGAGCAAGCGGTGCGGCGCGCGCTCGCGCGCTATCTGCGCTGCGCGACCTTCACCGTGCACGCGGGCGAGCCCGACGTCGGGGAGCTGAGCGCGCCCCACAGCTTCCACCTCGCGCGCGTGCTGAACGACTTTCCGGGGCCCAGCGAAGAGCTCATGTACCCGAGCGCCTCGGTCGCCGAGGGGGCCATCACCGCGCACACGGGCGGGTTCACGCCGCGGGCGCTGGCCGACACCTGGGATCCGGCTGCGTGCACCGTGTGGTGGCAGATCGGGCGCAGCGAAGGCACCCTGCAGGTCGACTTCTGGGCCGATTCGGTCGCGCAGCGGTCCGCCATCGATGCGGCGCTGCCGGGCCTGATGAACCCCTACGACGACGCCGCGGGGGTGGTGCTCAGGCTCTCGCGCCGGTACGCGGCCGCGGTCGCGCGCTGCACGCTGCTCACCCACCAGCCCATGGACCCGCCCGACGCCGTGTGGGCGGGCGAGCGGCGGCTGTCGGTGACCGTGGGGTTCGAGGCGCCCCTGTTGGTCCTGCGCGAGGCGCGCGCCTTCCGCCCGCGGGTCGACCCCCAGACCACCTGAGGCGCCCCCCAGAAAGGGCTTGTGGTACCCTCTGGGCACCGCGCGAAGCCACATCTCCGAGGGGGGACTGGTGGCCGGATACACTTTTCGCGCGCGGCGCGTGTTCACGCTCGAGGAGCTGACCGGGCTCGAGGGCGTGTACGTGGAAGACCTCGACCCCGCCTCGCCCGTCATCGGGCAGGGAAGCGGGGTTGTGTGCCTGGTCGGCGAGTTCGACGACGGCCCGATCAACCAGCTCACCGAGATCGAGGGCGGTGACCTCACCCGGCAGTTCGGCGGGCTCGGGTTCACCTACGGGGGCGTCCCGAGCTGTAACCCGTGCGCCCGGCGCCGCGGGGGCGAGCTCTGGAACGGCAATGGCTTCATCTACAGCCGCTACATCAAGGCGCCCCGCTTTCTGGTGGTGCGCGTCGATGCGAGCGTCGGCGAGGTGGCCTTCAGCCCGCTCGCGGTGCTGCCCGGCGGCCGCGGCCCCTGGCCGCTGAACGCCGGCGACACGCTCTCGATCACCAGCAGCGACGGCACGGCGAGCACGCCCGCCGTCGCCGCCACCGCCGCCACCCTGGCCGGCGCGAGCGCGATCAGCAGCACCGGCTTCACCGGCGGCGAGCAGATCAAGATCCAGCTCGATGACACCTCGGCGCCGATCGTCGTCACGTTCTCGGCGGCCGACCAGACGGCCCCCGCGGTCGCTGCGCGCATCAACGGCGCCGCGGGCGCGGTCATCGCCACCGAGGCGAGCGGCACGCTCACCCTGCGCAGTCTTCAGCTGGGCTCGGGCGGGAAGCTGACCGTCAGCGACGTCTCGGCGGGCGCGCTCACCGCGCTCAAGCTGACCGCGGGCACCTCGCAGGGCACCGGCAACGTCGCCAACCTCTCGATCGCCACCCCCACCGAGCTCGCCGCGATCATCAACGGCGCCTCGGCGCTCAGCACGCTCGGCATCAAGGCGAGCGTCGGCGAAGACGGCACGCTGCGCCTGTACGACGCGTCGGCGGGCGACGGCACCATCGCGGTGGCAGCCGGCGCGTTCGCCACGAAGCTCGGCCTGCCCACGGGCACCACCGTCAAGGCGGGCCAGCACCTAGGCGGCGTGATCAAGGCGGGCACCCGCGTGCGCACCGCCGGCGGCGCCGAGTGGGTGACCATGGAGTCGATCACCGTCGCCCCAGGCACCAACGCCGCCCCGAACCTCGGGCCTCATCGCGTCAAGGTGCGCCCCGCGTTCGACGACGGCACCGCTGCGGGCTCCGCCGCCGACACCGCCGTCGTGCTGGTCGACCAGCCGGGGTTCGCCACCTTCCAGGTCGGCAACCAGGCAGCGCTCGGCGCCGCCCTCACCGAGGGCCAGCTCGATGCGGCGTACCTCGCCGCCATCGACCAGACGCTCGACAGCGCAGGGCCTGGGGTAGACATCAACTACCTCTACTGCGCGCGCCGCTCGTACGCGATCGACGTGTACGCCGCCGACAAGACCGAGGTGGCGAGCAACAGCGGGTGCGCCGGGCGAAAGTACATCCGCTCGGGCGCGCTCGGCCTCACCTCGAAGCAACAGGCCAAGGACGATGCGAACAAGCTGCGCTCCGATCGCGTCTGGTACGCGTGGCCGGGCTGGCAGGTGGTCATCCCCGAGATCCTTCGCCGCGGCGCGGCGGGCGGCCTCGGCTTCCGCGACGATGGCGTGGTGAACGTGCGCGGCGCAGGGCCGCTGGTGAAGATCAGCGCCCTGCTCCCGCCCGAAGAGAACCCGGGGCAGCAGACCGGGCTCATCACGAACTTCTTCGCCACCGAGCCGCTCGGGTTCGTGCTCACGCCCGACGACTACCGCGACCTGAAGGCCTCGGGCATCTGCGCCCCGCGCGTCGATCGCACCGCCGGCAGCATCTATCAGTCGGGCATCACCACCGACCTCACCAAGGCGCGCCAGTCGCAGGCGCGCCGCAAGATGGCCGACCACATTCAGGATGGCCTCGCGCGCACGCTGGTGCGGTTCTCGAAGAAGCTGATGACCGAAGGCCGCAAGGACGCGGCGGTAAGCGCGGTCGACAGCTTCCTTTCGGGTCTCTTGTCGCGACAGGATCCGGAGCGGCAGCGCATCGCCGACTACCTCATCGACCTGAGCTTCAACACCCCCGACACCGAAGCGCTCGGCATCTACGTGATCCGCACGCTCGCGCGCACCCTCAGCTCGTTCGACGCCATCGAGCTGCGCACTGAGATCGGGGAAGGCGTCGTCACCATCGCCGAAATCAGCGGCTGATCCGGGAGGGACCTACGATGAGCGAGCAACTGCCGATCAAGGGCCAAGAGGTCCTGTTCACGCTCTCGAGCCCCTCGGGTCTCGAGGAATCCATCGACCACGTCAAGGACTGTCAGTTCACCTTCGACCTCGAGACCATCAACGAGCAGTACCTCGGGCAGACGGCCGACCAGTTCGATGACATTTTCCGAGGCGTCACGGTCGAAGTAACGTTCGACCTCGCCTCGCCGAAGGTCTTCGACCTGGTGACCAAGATCATCGACCGCGCTGCACGGCGCACGCCCGCGAGCCAGCAGTTCAGCGTCACGACGGCGCTCAAGTTCCCAAGCGGCGAGCGCCGTCGCATGTGCTTCCCGAATCTCAAGTTCGGCGAGATCCCCACCAACTTCAGCGCGCGCGACGCCTACGGCGAAGTGAAGCTGACGATGAAGGGCTCCGAGTACCGAAAGCTCTGACCCGCGCGCGCCGCTGTTCCCCAACCCACCCCAGCCACTCGTGAGGACCCATGACCACCGAAGTAGCCTTGCCGGCCGACCCCGCTCTCGACTCCTCGAAGCTGCGAGCAGGGCCTGCAGCGCCGAAGCCGCGCACCGCCGCGCTGGCGAAGCTCATGCAGCGCGCGACCACCGACCAGAGCGGCAAGGGCGGCTCGCTGCGCCGGCGCCGCATCGTGTTCAGCATCGACTCGACGGTGTGCGAGCCGGGCGCATTCGATGAGGACTTCGAGCTGGTGGTAGAAGCGCCGAGCGCCGAGCAAGAGCTCGCCGCGGCGAAGAAGCACCCGCAGGAGCCCGCTGCCATGCTGCTCGAGCTGGTGCGCTCGTGCATGGTCAGCCTCAACGGCGAGCCGCTGCGCGACAGCGACCTCTCGCGCGTCGCGGTGTGGGAAGCGCTCGGCATGGGCGGCCGGGGTCTTGTGGCCAGGCAGTGGCAGTCGATCTGCGGGGTGACGGAAGAGGCCCAAAAAAAAGCGAGCGACAGCTCCCGGCTGATCGTCGGCTGAGCGAAGGAGGGGAGCGTTCGCTGTGCCCTGTGCTGCGCGACTACCTCGGGTTCATCTTCTGGGCCCAGCAGGATCCCCACCGCGTCGCGCGCTGGGTCGACAACACGTGGGACAAGCTCGCGTTCGTGGCGCGCTACGGCAACGTGTCGCCGACCGAGGCGGCCTCGTGGGAGATGACCGACCTGCAGCGCTTCGCCAACTCGATCGCGAAGATCGTCAAGGAAGAGAACAAGCAACCGTCGATGCCGCGCGGTCGCCGAAGGCGCTGAGGTAGCCCCATGGCGGACGAGTACGAGGTAAAGGCACGCATCGAGCTCGACGCCACGCGCGGTAAGCAAGGCGTGCTCGAGGTCGCCGAGCAGCTGCGGCACCTGCACTCAGGCCTCGGCGACTTCAAGACCGCTGCCACCGCCGCATTCTCGGGCGCGCGACCCGCTGCGATGCAGTTCGCCAAGGGCATGCAGGGCGCCGCCGCCAGCATGAACAAGCTCGAGCACGCGAGCAAAGCCGCCGGCAGCGCCACGCGGCGCACCGCCATGATCGGCCGCGACGCCGCCGGCAGCCTGAGCGCGGCGCTGCGCAGCGCGCTCGCGTTCGCCGGCGCCTACATCGGCGTGCGCGCGCTGACCAGCGCCATGAGCAACCTCGTCACCTCGAGCTTCAAGTACGGCGAGTCGATGGAGAAAAACACCATCGCGCTCGCCTCCGTGCTCGCGATGCAGGACAGCTTCGCCAAGCGCGCCAACCCCATGGGCGACGCGATGCAGACCGCCTCCGGCATCGCCCAGCAGCTGCAGAAGGATGCGCTCAAGTCGGTCGGCACCACCGAGGACCTGTTCAAGATCTACAGCCAGATCACAGGCCCGCTCTACAGCGCCGGCGCCAGCCTCGCTAAGATCCGCACCCTCACCAACGACACGGTCTCGGCCGCCGCCTCGCTCGGCGTCGACTTCGGCCAGGCCGCGCGCGACGTGAACCTCATGGCCACCGGCGTCGCGGGTCAGGACACGATGCTGTTTCGCATGCTGCGCGCGACGGGCGCCATCAAGCAGAACACCGAAGACTGGAACAAGATGATGCAGCAGACGCCCGAAAAGGGCGTGAAGCTGCTCGGCGAGGCGCTCGCGAAGTTCCGAGGCTCCGCCGACGTGTACGCCAAGAGCCTGCCGGGGCTCATGTCGAGCTTCAGCGACTTCATCCAGCGCTTCCGCGCAGCGTTCATGTCGGGCCCGCTCGGGGCGTTCAAGAACATGCTCGGGCGCATGGTGACCATCTTCGATCAGTACGAGCAGACGATAAGCGGCGTACTCGCTGCGCTCGGCAACAAGCTCGCCGGCGTGCTCACCCCGGCGATGGCAGCACTCGAGCGCTTCACCGTCTACCTCATCACGCACTGGGATGACATCGCGGCGCGCATCGAGTCGGCAAGCCTGCGCGCGGCGCAGTTCGCGCAGAAGGTCGGCAATACCGCCCAGACCTACGCGCCCACCTTGAAGGTCGCGGGCGCGGCGATGGTCGCGTCGCGCGTTGCGCCCGGGGCAGCGAGCGCGGTCGCTGCGCCCGTGGCGAGCGCGGTCGGGGGCGCAGCCACCTCGGTCGCGGGCGTGTTTCAGTGGATCACCGCGATCGCGGGCCTCGGCGCCGCGCTGGCGGTGGCAGCGGTCGTGATCGCGGTGGTGGTGGCCATCGTCGGGCTGATGGTCGATGCGTGGTCGAGTCTCGTGCCGGTGTTCGGCGTGGTTTGGAGCTTCCTGCAGCAGCTGCTCGGCTCCATCTGGGGCGTGCTGGCGGCCGCCTTCAGCGTGGTGTTTCCGCTGATCAAGATCCTCGCCGCCATCGCCGGCATTCTCGGCTTCGTGGTCGGAATCATCCTGTTCGCGATGGTGCGCATGGTGGCGGAGGTGGTGATGTTCGCCCTCAAGGGCTGGCAGCTCATCTTCGAGTACCTCGGTCAGGGCGTGCAGTGGATCTACGAGCAGTTTCTGAGCCTCTTCAAAGGGCTCGCCGAGCTGTTCGGCTCCATCAATGCGGATCTGCTGCCGAAGAAGACCGAGCAAGGCAAAGGCTGGCTCGGCGGCTTCATGGACGAGGTCTACGGCTCGATGGCCATGTTCGAGGCCAAGCAGCAGCAGGATGACGGCATGTTCAGCGCGGCCGAAAAGGGTGCGCCCGGCGCGCGCAAGACCACCATCAACGACTTCCGCGGCAGCAAGATCGAGGTCAAGCAGGACTTCCGCCAGGCCGACCCCGACCGCGTGTGGCTGCAGATGGTCGAGGCGGTGCACGGCGCTGCCGAGCGACGCGTGAGCTCGGCGCTCGTGCCGGACTTCACGGGATGACCGCCATGATCAGCAGCTACGTGATCACGGCGATCTGGGCGGGCCTCGTGGGCATGTGGGTCTCGGGCTACCTGCGCGATCGCGCGATCCGCACCGCCGCCCGCAGCGAGCTGCCGCTCGAGGTGCTGGGGCGCGAGTACTGGGTGGTCGAGCGCTACGACGCCGACAAGGGCCAGCGCGTCGCGCACTACACCGCGCTCGAAGACACGCTGACCGACGCGCGCGACCGCGCGCAGGCGCGTGCGTACGAGTCCAGGTGGCGCCGGTGAGCCTGTACCTCGACCAGGCCGAGGGCCCGCCGCTCATCATCCGCGAGCGCACGGGGCGAAAGCGCGCCGTCACCCTGCGCGGCCGCGCGCTGCCGCATCGCTCGGGCCCTTCCTGGTCGATCACGCAGCGCCACAAGCGCACCGGCTACGCCGGCAACCCCGTGGCCACGATGCAGCTGCTGGGCGCGAGCTTCGACAAGGAGACCACGTTCAGCGGCGTCTGGCGCGACCGCTACATGATCGAGGGCGACGTCGGCGCCGTCGCCACCGAGGGCTTCGCGCCCGTCACCTCCGCCGAAGCCTGCGCCGCCGTGTTCGAGGATCTGGTGCGCTCGGGCAGCGAGCTCGAGGTGACGTGGTCGCACCTGCGGCGCGTCGGCATCCTCGCAGAGTTCACGCAGCGCCCCGATCGCCCCGAGGACATCGGCTGGGAGATGGTGTTTCAGTGGGTCGGCGACCTCGAGGCGGTCGCCGTTCCACGCCGGCCCGAGGGCCCGACCGCCTCGGTCTCGCTGGCCAAGGCGGCCGCCGCCATGCAGGAGACCGGCGACCACGCCGCGTTCGGCCCGCTCGACATGCTCAGCAGCTTCAGCGCGAAGGTGTTTCAGGCGGTCAGCAACCTCGAGAGCAAGGTCACCGACATGCTGCAGCAGGCGCGCAGCGTGGCGAGCCTCGCGCGGGCGCCCGCGCAGCTCGTGCAGGGCGTGCGCGCGAGCGCCACGTCGATCGCGATGCTGTCGGGCCAGCTCATCGAGGAAACCATAGGCGCCGGGCACGAGACCACGCAGGCTGCCGACGACGTGGCGTCGGTCTGCACGGCCGAAGCCTGGCGCCGCGAGCTTGCGTTCTGGCTCGGGCAGCTGCGGCACGAAGCCTACGCGGCCGCGCGCGCGCTGGAAAAGCAGGAAGACCCCGACGCCCTGGTGATCGTGACCATGGATGCGTCGGGGAGCCTGCGGGCGCTCGCCCAGAAGTACTACGGGCGCGCCGATGCGTGGGTGACCATCGCGAAGGCCAACGGGTTCGACTACGACCCGTACGTGCCGCCCGGCACCGAGGTGATCGTTCCGCCAAGCGGCGGGGGCAGCTGAAGAGCGATGCCGGTCTACCGCCCGAGCGCCTCCATCCGCCTGTCCGTGCGACTCGATGAGGGGCGGCGCACGACCGAGCTGCTCGCGCGTCTTGAGCCCGTCGCCACGGGGCAGGACCAGGCGGGCGCCCCTGGCGGCGGCGGCGCGAACACCAGCCGCACCGAAGAGCTCAGCGTGCTCAGCACGCAGGTGCGCACGCTGCACGAGCTGAACGAGCTGTCGGGCGGCAGCGACCCCGCCCTGCGCATCGCGCTCGAGCGCGCGCAGAGCGACAAGCGCGCGGCCGCCGAGGCCGCGCACGGCGCAGGGCCTGGCATCGACGCCTCCAACCCCGACGGGCTGACCATCACCATCGGGTCGCTGCCGGTGATCAAGGCCGAGATCGAGCGCTCGCACTTTCGCGCCGGCGACAAGGCCACCTTTACCCTCAACTACTGGGACTGCCCGTTCGACCCACGCAAGATGCGCGCGGCCGCAGTCGAGGTGCTGATCGGCGTGGTCAGCGCCGAAGAGCACGACGCCGGCATGCACGGGCTCACGCGCGAGGACGGCAGCCGCTACTCGGTGGTCGAGGACGTGCCCGGGGTCGGTCGCGACACGCGCTTTTTGGGGTTCGTGACCAAGTGGGACGTCGAGTTCGGCGAGGACGGTGCGACCGTGCGCGGCCAGGCCGAGGACCTGACGGGGCTTCTGCGCGACACGCCGATGCCCGCCGACGTCGAGATCGACCATGACCAGCCGCTCGAGCGCGGCATCAAGGGCCTGCTCGAGCGCTTTCCCGCGCTGCGCCACGTCGAGGTGGTGTTCGGCGAGGGCACGGGCGAGGCCGGACCGAAGCCCGGCACCGCCGCGGCGCGCCGGAAAAAGACGGTCAAAAAGGGCAAAAAGCGCATCCGCCGCAACGCGGAGCAGAGCTCGGTGCTCGACCACATCACCGACGTGTGTGTCGGCACGGGCATGATCTGCGTGGTCGACGGCCTGAGGCTGAAGGTCACCAACGCCCGCACTTTGTTCGGGCCGCAGGCGGGCGCGCCTCGGATGGTGTGGGGCAAGAACCTCACCGAGCTGTCGTTCGCGCGCACGATGGCGGGCTACAAGCACCCGACGGTCGAGGTGCGCAGCTACCAGGTCGACAAGCGCCGCACGTACGCAGCGCGCTACCCCGACCTGAAGCACTTCGGCATCGCGATCCTCGGCGTGCGCGACTTCCCGGTCGCACCGCAGCGCCCGTCGCGCGTGCCGCACGATGGCAAAAAGCCGGACGAGCCCATTCGCGTCGTGCCCGTGTACGACGTGCGGCCCGAGGTGCTGCCCGAGATCGCCCGCGGCATCTACGAGGAGACCGCGCGCCAGGAGATCGAGGGCACGTTCAGCACCAGCGACCCCGCAAGCTTCGGCCGCGACTTCGCCGCTGCCAACCTGCTCGACCTGCGCGCTGCAGACTCCATCGAGATCGTCATCGACACCCGCGGCCAGGGCGAGGTCGCCGACGCCGTCACCCGCCTTCACTCGATGGGCTTCCCCGAGCGCGTCGCGCACCTCGAGGCCTCCGGCTACCAGCGCAAGGTCGCCGTCGCCTACGCCGCCCTACTCGATGCTTCTGACCTTCAGACCCTGTACCGCGTGGCCACCGTGCGCCTGCGGTTCGACCAGGAGGAAGGCCTCGACGTCGCCGTCGACTTCATGAACTACATCATCGTTCGCGATGATCCCCATGCTGCGGCGGTGCTGCAGAACGCGAGTAAGCAAGCGCTCTCGCGGGCCCGCGGGTCCGCAGGGCCGGCGGCCGCGCGGCTGAAGGACAAGAGTGCCGCGCGGCGCACGGCGGATGCGCGCGCGCGCGCCGATGGCACGGCCCCCGCGCCCGCAGAGCAGCGTGCGGCCGAGAGCTTCGAGGGGGGCCTGAGCGAAGAGCTCGAAGTCGACGCGGCACAGGGCTACGAGTCGACCGAGTACGACCCGGATGCGTACAGCGACGTGATCGAGTCGACCGAGGAAAGCACCCCGTACGATCCGGACGCGTACAGCGAGGTGCTTGAGTCGACCGAAGTGGAGGCGAGCTGAATGGCGCCGGCTCGCACGCGCACGCTGCGCCGCCAGATCGACCCGGGGCGGCTCGGCTTGGCGGCCGCGCGCCCTGGCATCGACCCGCGCACGTGGGTCGCCATCGGCGTGGTCGAGGAGCTTGGCTACAGCACGGCCGAGGGCCTGATCATGGTCTTGCGCGTCGTGCAGGGGGCACTGGTCGGCGAGATGGTGACGTGCGAGCTCGCGCCGAGCCTCGCGCGCTCAGGTGCTCTGATCAGCGCCCCCATCGCGATCGGCGACGTGGGCGTGATGGTGGTGCCCGACGGCGACGCCAACAACGTGCCCGCGGTGGTCGGCTTTCTGCGGATGGAAGAAGCGCCCGCGCCAAGCCACGTCAACGGCCGCCCCGCCGACCTCGCGCTGCTCGGCGCCGCCTACGTGCTGGCCGACCCGGAGCGCGAGCTCGAGGTGGTGACCGGCGACGCGCGCATCGTGTCGCCCACCCTGAAGCTCGGGCCGACGCACGAGCCGACGCAGCCGTACGTGCGTGGGCAGGCGCTCGCGGCCGCCCTCGGCGCGTTTTGCGATGGGCTGTCGACGTTCAGCACGGGGGCGAGCGAGGCCTTCAAGGCCATCGGCGTTGCGGCCACGGGGTCGCTGACGCCGCTGAAGGCACCGATGCTGGCGCTCGAAGTGGCCAGCAAGAGCCTCGGCCAGGCCGCGGCGAGTCTGAAGGCCGAGCTCGTGACTGGGCACGTGCTCAGCAAGTTCATCACCGGGGAATAAGGGGGGAGGGCGCGTGGCTGCCATCATGCAGATCAACCAGGTCGGTCTCGCCCCAGGGGCGGCCGGCTTTGCGCGTGAGGACGGCCTCTCGACCGGCGCGCTGGTGACGGTGGTCAGCACCGCGCACGAGGCCGATTTCGAGGTCAACCTGCTCTGGGTCGGCATGCATCCGCAGCCCGACACCACCAGCGTGCAGACCCTGCAGCCGTACGGCGCCGACGCGTTCGCGTTCTCGCCGTCGCCTGGCGTGTACGGGACCTGGCGCATCGAGCTCATCACCGATCGCGGCACCGCGAACGAAGATCGGCAGGTGCGCACCTTCGCGATCAAGCAGTCGCCGACCGCGGTGCGCATCCCTGCGGCCAACGAGTCGAGCGACCCCGAGGCGAGCCTCTTGGCGCGCGGGCAGGAGTACATCGACCGCACCGAGCACAACGCCGGCGACGGCGTACTCGGCTCGCCGATGCGCGATGCCAGCTGGGTCTCGCACTGGCGCCCGCTCGCCGACCTCATCTATCGCGCCATGGCGGGCCTACTCGGCGGCGGCGGTGGAGGCGGGGGCACCGTCAACCTGAGCGACACCACGCCGATCGACGCCGATGCCGGCACGGGCAGCCCCGGCGACAGCTCGAGCGCGTCGCGCGGCAACCACCGGCACCGCGTCGCGGTCGGCACGCCCGTGTCGATCGGCGCAGCGAACGCGGTGGGCACCGGCAACGCGCTCGCGCTCGCGCAGCACGTGCACGCACACGACACCCAGCCTGGCGGCACCTTGCACGCGACCGCGCTCGGCGGCGGCAGCCCTGCAGCGGGCTTCATGAGCGGCGCCGACAAGGTCAGTCTCGATGCGGCGGTCACAAAGCTCGCGGGCATCGCGCCGGGTGCGACCGTGGGCCCCGCCGACCCGACGGTGGCGCCGCTCGCGCTGTCGGACTCGACCGCCACGCTCGGCGCAACGGGCAAGTACGCAACCGAGCAGCACGTGCACCCGCACGGCACCCGCGGCGGCGGCACCTTGCACGCGACGGCGCTCGGTGGCGGATCGCCGGCGGCGGGCTTCATATCCGGCGCCGACAAGGTCAACCTCGATGCGGCGGTCACGAAGCTCGGAAGCCTTCCGAATGCGCTGACCCTCGACACGGCCACCCTGCCGCAGGACGTCTCGCAGGTGAGCGTCGCGGGCAGCGGCACGAACGTCGCGCCGCTCAACCACCGCCACGGCCACGGCACCGGTCACCTCGGCGGCAACACACACGCGACGGCCCTCGGCGGCGGCTCGCCGGCGGCTGGCTTCATGAGCGGCGCCGACAAGGTGCAGCACGATGCGAACACCGCGGCGCTGCCGAACAAGGTCACGGGCCCCGCGTCGGCGGTTGCCAACCAGCTTCCGAAGTTCAGCGACACGACGGGCAAGGTGCTCTCAGCCTCTGGCGTGAGCATCGACGTCGGCAACGCCATGACCGGCCTGACCGGCCTGACGGTCGGAGGCACGATCACCGGCAACATCGTCGCTGCTCTGGCGATGACGCTGGCGGGCACCGATCTCGCAACCACGCTCTCGGCAAAGGCCGAGAAGCTGTTCGACATCACCGCCTGGAACACCGCCGGCAAAACGCTCGCACTCTCCGATCTCAACAAGCTCATCCTCTGCCAGTACACCGCGGGCTCGCCGGTGCTGACCATCCCACGCGACAGCACGCTGAACCTCCCGGTCGGCTTTACGTGTCAGGTTCTCGCGGACGTCATCGGGGTGGGCGCCGAGTGGAATCTGAGCTTCGTGAGCGAGGTGATGACCGGCACGTTCGGCACGCCCGGACGCTACGCAAATCCCTACTCGCATCCATCGAACACGCCGGTGCAGCTGTATGCGCAGCCCTATCAGCTGGTGACGATGGTCAAGATCGCCGCGGACAAGTGGTACGTGTCGGGGAACTATGCGCCAGTCTCCTGATCAGCGAAACAGGGCCGAGTCCAATGCCGCCTAGTCCGATCGTCGCATCGCTGGCTTCGGTGCGTAGGCGCGGGGGGACGCTCGCGCAGCAGAGGCTCTATGCGCTCGCGAACCTGAACGGCTCCAACTACTACGGCACGCCCGCTGCGGGTGGCGAGGCGGGTGTCTCGACAGGCTTCGGCTCGATGGTGCTGTATGTGCCGACCCGTGCCGCTCCGTTGAGCAGCTACAGGGGCCTCGCGGGCAGGACCGACGGCAACACCGCGGGATGGTTCAATCAGCTCAACGCCAGCGCGCAGCCGGGCTTTTCAGCCCGCGGCACAAGCGCGTGGAGTGAGCCACTAGGCCGCGCGCTGTCCGCACTTGATGTTGGGCGCATCCACTGCTCGATCGGCGTCCACGACGGCAGCATCGTCAAGGTTGCCACGGACGCCGTGCAGCAGATCTCGTCGTTGGCGGTCACGGGCTACACGGTCAGCGGCAATCCCCACTGCCTGGGGCGCTTCAGCGGTGGCAACGCATCCGATGACATTCTGATACTCGGCCATCTGACCTTCCGTGGCAGTCCCACCGCCGCGCAGATGCAGGTGGCCTTCGACCTCGCGCGTGCAGCCGGCGATGTACCGCTCAAGGTGGCGCTCGAAGCCGCAATGCCCATCCGCTACGGCATGCGCGCGTTTTCCGGCGCGAACTACCTGCAGAGCACAGTAGGGATCAAGGGAGCGGCGACGGGTCTGACCGTCATCCTTCCGATCATCCCGAGAAAGCTGCCGGCCTCGAACACGTACCTGCTCAGCACGTACACGGCGGGAGGCGCTGGCTACTCCATCTACGGCGGGCCGAGCGGAGTGCTCAATGTCTACCGCGCCGGAAGCGGCGACCTCACGCTCACCACCTTCGCCGCCGCGGACTTTGGCATTCCAACGATGGTCGCGTTGACGTGGGACGGCACGACGTGGCGCACCTATCGGGATGGCGTGGCCGGCACAACGAGCGTGGCGACGCACATCTCGGCGGGCTCTTCGCCGATGCAGATCGGGCGCTCTCCCCACGACGCAGGCGGCGCCGACGACTTCGCGACGGTGTTCGGTGCCCTCGGGTGCGACGTGGCGCTCACGCAGCCCGAGTTGGCTGCAGTGTTCGCTGACTGGCGGGCCACGGGGATCCTGCGTCTTCCTGCCGGCAAGACGAACCCTCACGAGTACGACTTCAACCAGGACATCGCTGCCAACGGCGCAGCCGTGCCGAGCACCATCCTTGACAGGGCGGGCTCCGACAACCTCACGAAGACTGGGACGCCGACTGTTGGCCCCACGGGTGCACAGGTCACGCATCGTTGGTCGCTCAAGGAGACGCTCGCGGGGACCACAGTCGTCGATGGCCAGGCCGCGCCGAGCTCGCTGGCGGACACAGTCACGGGACTGTCTGCAGACCTCATGACGAAGCAGGGCAGCCCGACGGTCAAGGAGATCCCCACCGTAGATGGGCGCAAGTCGTACGGAGTCGGCGGCTTCGGCGCGGCGAGCTACCTGGCGACCGCGAACGGGGCGGGATTCAGGGGCAACCTCACTGGGTTCACCGTGCGCGTTCCCGTGATCTTCACGTCGCTCTCGGGCAACGAATGGTTCGCCACGTGCGCACCTACGAGCGGCTATCGCGGCTGGATGTGCTGGCGCAATGGAACCACGCTCAATCTGAGTGTAGGCACGGGCAGCACGACAGTTAGTAGCACCAAGACCCTGACGGCGGCCGACCTGGGCGTCCCGCACTTGCTCCATCTCGTCTACGACGCCATCGGCGTAGAGGGATACTTCGACGGCGTGTCGGTCGGCAAGACTACCGCAGCGATCGCCCTTGCGACCGCTGGAGATCCGATGTGCCTCGGCTCTCTCGTCGGCGCGCTCCCCGCTGTGGAAGAAACCGTCTTCGGGCTCGCGGGCGCGAACTACATCGCCACCGCGGCAGAGGTCGCGGCTGACTTCACCGCCTGGCAGAAGGCCGCGCGACTTGCGAACATCACGGCCGGCAAGCCCGACGCAAACCGCTACGAGACGTCGCTCGACATCGCGCCGGCTCCCGATGCTGGCGTGCCAGCGACGGTGCTCGACCGCGTCGGCACCGATCACCTGACGCGCGTCGATTCGCGCCTCGCGGTGGGCACCGGCAACGGCCTCACAGGATTCAAGACCGGCGGCTTCCTACGCACCGCCGGCGTCGGCCTCACCGGAACGGCCAGCGCGTTCTCAGGCGAGGTTCTCGTCGACTTGGTCACGAGCGACTTTGCATCCGCGTCGGTGATCGCGTGCTCCGGCAACACGAACGGGTCTCTCGGTGGCTGGGCGCTCATGACATGGGGTTCGACTGGATCACCAGCCATCCGCTTGTACGCGATGAATACGTCTAACGCTGCGATCGACATTCAGCCAGCGATCGCCGTCGGGTTACGCCACATCTCTTGGAGCTACGACGGCTCGGTCCTTCGCGTGTACATAGACGGGACCCTCGCGGGAACTAGCGCGAGCTTCACCTACAAGCCGGCAACGGCGGGCTGGTTGACCATCGGCGCACAGCTCAACAATGCGGACTCCGGCGTGTACGCTCTCGCTTCGAGTACGGTGCGCGGTCTGTCGGTCGGTGCGTTCACGTGGACGGCCGGCGAGATCGCGACGGCGTCGAGCACGGGCCGCACCGCCGGCAAAGTGCAGGGCGTACCGTCGAAGACTGACCGTCGCTACTCGCTCG
>WUUC01100203.1_pt1 | contig 68975 bp, 131 predicted proteins | sample 6278441 | NCBI WGS metagenome assembly WUUC01 (sample SAMN13675441, study PRJNA597444) | soil metagenome | isolation source: soil | place: USA: Washington | collected 2017-10
CCCCCCCCCCCCCCCCCCCCTAATAGTCCACGTCGACACAGACCCGAAGAGCTTCGATGTACTTACCACCCATGTCATCACACTCGACACGGGAGACACCCGAGACGGACATGATGTCATCCCCGGAAGGGGAGGGGGAGGAAGGGTGGCACGCCGCCAACACGAGCACCGCAACCAACGCGAACCTACGCATAACACGTCCTTTCGAGGGCGGAACTTTTTTTGTTTGTAACTATATTATATAATAGGATCTTGAAATAATACAACCCCCGTACGGTTTCTCCAAGGAAGGTGATAGATTCAAGTGTTACAATAACATACAACTACTTTGCTGTAAAGTACTCTAACGTATAGCTTTGACAGCGTTGCCGAACTGCTAGGTGACGCTATATAATAGAGATAGCACCCGCACACACACTGGAGGTGTTACACATGACTGACAACCAAGACAAGGACTTCGACTACGACGGTCCCAACGCCAACTGGGTGAGCGACGATGAGCTGCAGGCAGCTATGGCGATGGAAGAGACAGTCTTCGGTCGCGACCTAAGCTCGGGAGCCTCCAAGAAGCTCGCCAAGCGGCTCTTCGACGAGAACGCTGCGGCGGCTGCACAGAGCATCATCAAGACAGCGATCCATGGCACCACGGAGAAGGTACGCTTCGATGCTGCGAAGTACGTGCTCGACCGTGCTCTGGGTCCTGTCGCGACTCCATTCGATCGCGCCGACGACCCCGAGGCGCCCCTCGAGTCTGCGATGAACGAACTCATGGGCAACACCAAGGGTCGCGGCAGCGACCACCCAGGCTAACCAACCCACCAAACCGCATAGGTGCGCGGACGTCTACAGACACGACAGCCAGGCGTGTGGTCTGCGCTTTAGCGCGTCGAAAGGACCCGGCTGACCGAATTCACTTACCAACACGGGAGGAATCGTGCCTGTTGACTTCGACAACTATGCAACGATGGTGGGTTATAAGCCACACGCCGAGCAGTTGCTGTTCCACAGGTCGGAGGCACGGTTCCGCGTTCCTGTTTGCGGGCGTCGATTCGGTAAGTCGACAATGGCTGGACGTGACCTTGGGAGTAAGCTGTTCATCCCGAACACATGGTACTGGATTGTAGGGCCGACATACGACCTTGCTGAGAAAGAGTTCCGAGTGGTCTGGGACGATCTCATCATTAGGAAGAGGTTCGGTAAGGACAAACGCGTAAAGAAGGCGTATAACAAGAAGCAAGGGGACATGTTCATCGAGTTCCCTTGGCGGACACGGTTAGAGTGTAGAAGTGCCCGGCATCCCGACACCCTAGTGGGTGAGGGTCTTGATGGTGCGATCATCAGTGAGGCTGCGAAGCAGAACGAGGAAACCTGGAAGAGGTACGTTCGACCTGCACTAGCCGACAAGCGTGGCTGGGCAACGTTCCCGACTACACCCGAGGGCTTCAACTGGCTGTACCGGCTGTGGCAGCTGGGCAACCACCCAGACCACCCGCAGTATGAGTCTTGGTCCTTCCCGAGTTGGAAGAACACTGAGGTCTTCCCCCTGGGCTACTTGGACGAGGAGATCCAGGAACTTCTCAGAACGACCTCCAAGGAATGGTTTGACCAGGAGATTGGTGCTAAGTTCTCCAGCTTCGTTGGGAAGATCTATGGGGAGTTCCAAGAGACAGATCACGTCCGCAAGCTCACGTTCAATCCTGACTGGCCCAACTACATCACATTCGACTGGGGCTTCACGAACCCGCTGGCAGCGATTGAATTCCAGGTAGGACCGAACGACCAGATTCACGTCTGGAGAGAACACTATAGAGCCTTCACCACGGTGCCCGAGCACTGTGCGATTATGAATGCACGTGAGCAGCCCGAAGGGTACCGGATCGACGGGTGTTTTGGGGATGCTGCTGACCCTGAAGCAGCGGCGACCGTTGGTATGCTGCTTGCACCGTGCATGGTAAACCCTGCAGCTAAGGAGAACTGGCGCGAAGGCGTCGAGCTGGTCAAGTCGTTCCTGAAGACGTACCAGATTGGTGAGGACGAGTACGGTACGCCGATTGAAGAGCCGAAGATGCTCGTTGACTTCTCGTGCGTAAACGTGATCATTGAATTCAACAGCTACAAGTCCAAGAAGCCTGTCAGTGGCAACAACGTGCCAGAGGTGGGACAGAAGGCTAAGGACCATGCACTGGATGCGATCCGGTACGGACTGATGCATGTCTTCAAGTTGGGGGCTACGCATCACCTCAGTGAGGTACTCAATGGACCGCTGACATCACGCAGCGACCTGAGTGGGACCTTTACGTCGACGATGACTGGCCTACTCGTGCCTGCAGGGAGCGATACAGGTATGGAAACACTTGCAAGCACAGGAATATTCCAGATGGGTGGTAAGTTTTGATGCCATCGCAGCGACTCGGTACTAGGCGAATTGCAGGGCACACAGGTGCTGCTCGTGCTACTACGCTTAACGAGGTGCTCGCTTCCCATGAGGTAGTAGGCTTCGCCGAGACTGGCGGGCTCGGTGCACCCTCGGCCATCATCGTCACGCCTCGAAGTTTAGCTGAGCCTAGCAATGTTGACTTGAGCGAGCTAGGCAGCACTGGCATGGGGATATTCTCGAGCTGGTGGCACCGCGAGTACAACTCCCTGCTGCGTGGACAGTCAGGGACGCGAATCTACAACGAGATGAAGCGTTCCGATGGTACGGTGCGCGGCGGCTTGAGGTTGGTGAAGACACCCGTACTCGCTGCACGTTGGTTCATGGACCCTGCCTCGGACTCATCCCTCGACCAGAAGGTCGCTAACTTCGTCTGGTGGAACCTGACGGATGGGATGACGACATCCTTTCCACAGTTCATCTCTGAGTCACTGTGCATGCTCGATTATGGCTTCTACTTGTTCGAGAAGGTCTTCCGGCAAAACGATCCACGTCCGCAAGCTCGCGGACGAACAACGTGGAAGAAGTTCGGGCCGCGACACCCACTGGACTTGAACGACTGGATGTTCGATGACAACGGCGGACCTGCAGGCGTTCGCGTCCTCAACCAGCAGACTGGTCAGGATGTTCCGATCCCGATCGACAAGCTGCTAATCTTCAGCTTTGACAAGGAGGCTGGAGACCTTGGTGGTCTCTCAGTGCTCCGCTCTGCTTACAAGCCTTGGTTCTTCAAGCAACAGCTCGAGAAGATCGACGCCATCCAGAAGGAGCGTCACGGCATTGGTGTGCCCGTGATCAAGCTGCCGCCGAACTTCTCCGAAAAGGACTTGCTGCTTGCACAGAACATGGGTCGCAACATCAGGACGAACGAGATGGCACATATCGTTCTACCTCCTAACTGGGATGTGGTGTTTGCCAAGCTCGAAGGTCAGCCTGTCGACGCGCTGAAGAGTGTATCCTACCACAACGGTGAGATCCACAAGAACATCCTAGCGGCTTTCATGGACCGAGAGGGTGCAACGCGTGACGACGACTACACTATGTTCCTGAAGTCGACGCGTTACATTGCCGATGTCATTACCGACGTCATTAACAAGTACGCTATCCCACAGCTAGTCGACTTCAACTGGCTACGTCTACCGAACGGATACCCCAAGCTACGAGCACGGAGGATTGGTGAATACGCTGACTGGAGGACGCAGAGCTTTGCGATCCGTAACCTCGTCGGAAGTAACATCATCCGCCCAGACGACCGCTTGGAAGAAGAGATCCGCGACGAGATGGACCTACCTGCCGTGGACGAAGCAACACTACGAGAGACTCCGAGTCCGCAGACGCCTGATGGGAACCAGCCGCAGCCACAAGGACAGGTAGCGCCCAACGGGCAAGCGCCGCAAGTACAGCCACCAGGTCAGCCAAAGGTTGGGCCTCCTCGACAGAAGCCTCAGCCACCCGTTCAGCCACCTGCACCTGCAGCGGGCGGCGATAGGTCAGGTAAGTGATGTAATGAACGAACGTACTTGGCCACCACCAGATGTTGAACTGCACGATCTAGGTCACGGTGTAGCATGGTCTAGGTCTGTGGACAAGGATGGCAATTGGATAGGGATCCTCGAATGGCATGTTTGTAAGGATCCAGACAACCAGCTGTCAGCAGGCGGTGTGAACTTCGAGAACGCTCCTGAGTGGGTAAAGGGTGCACGCTGGAAACTTGAATGCGAAGATCCTCTTACCATTAGCCCATCGATCCTCTGCCGGACATGCGGACTCCACGGGTTCATTCGTGATGATCGTTGGGTACCTGCTTAGCCACCATAACTAACCTGACCTGTGGATTCCCTTCAGGGTATGAGCGGGGACCGTGTGACGGAATGAAAGGGAGAGAGGTGGAACAGTGAAGGTTGACGAAGACGGTGTACTCATTGACGACTTGTGCATCCCACAGGGCGTTGATTGGCAGCGTAACTATCCGATCAATGATCCCACCACAGGCGACCCCTTGAATGTTACCAGTTGGATCCTGCGGGGACAGATTAGACAGACTGCGAATGCTTCTACGGTCCTATACGACTGGAATGCCGCTGCAGCCAATGTAGTACTAGGGAATGGTGTCGTATCTATTAAGGTGCCTGCTGCTACTTCTGCAGCCTGGACTTGGATCGAAGTGGGTGCACGGTACGACTTCGAGCTCGTTGAGCCTATACAAGGAAAGATTCAACGGGTATCCAAAGGATCAGTAACCGTGACAAGGGAGATAACGCATGCTTAGTGGAACAAGTGGGCTGCTGGTAGGGCAGCACTGGTATTGCCCTAACTGTGTAGCGCGTGCTGTGACATACGACAGCAAGCTGCCGATGCATCCGTGCCCGAAGATCGCAGGGCTGATGACACCACTTCTCAAGGAGGGTGTCAGGGCCAAGATCGAAGTGGTTGAGCGCCCGGACTACGTTGGCGGCGAGTTGGTTCAGGTGGACGGTAACGGACGTCCGATCATGTCTGTGGTTACCACTCGCGACGATGGGCAGGACTGTACGGTCTTTGCTCCCGTAGCGACAATTGATCGGAGTTGAGGTGGAGAAGTCCGAGTTCGAGAAGCTCTCTCCTGACGAGAGGGAGGCTACGCTCAAGTTCATCAGAGCGAGTGTTCAGCACACGGAGGAGCAGTTCGAGAGGGCCAAGGATACTGTTCCCAGACTGGAAGACAAGCTCGACAAGATGCGAGCGTATGCAAAGCTGATTGTCGATGATACCGAAGAGGCACTGATCAACGCCAAGGCCGAGGTAGAAGCGGCTGAGGGTCGTTGGCATGCTACCAGAGGCCTGTATCGTGTTCTGGTTGGCGTAGAAAACTCAAGAAGGCTCGAGGACGCGGACAGCGAGGCCGTGATCGCAGAGGCTGACGTGGCCGAAACGTCTGTGGATGGTGAGTGAACTATGGCATGGACTAACAGCAGGATGTTCCGTGCGACGTTCGCAGACGTCTGGGACAACACGATGGCCATGGACCTGGGTACTGATGTACCTAAGTCGGCGCTGTTTAACAATACGATCACACCTGACCAGAACGTGGCTTCGGCGAGTACGGCATACAATGTGGCTCAGTGGGCAACTGCTCAGGAGGTCTTTCAAGCTGGGCAGTGGGCTCAGGGCGGTATTGCCCTAGCAGGAACGTCACTCAACTCGGGCACGTCAGGTGTTGTGTTCTATGATGCAAATGACACTGCGTCGGGAGCAGCAGCGACACTCACCAATGCCACGGGTACTTTGGTGTACGACGACACGCTGACGACGCCAGTTGCAGATCAGGGGATCTGCTACAACTACTTTGGCGGACCGAACTCGGTAACGAATGGGACGTTCACTGTGGTCTGGCACGTCAACGGTATCTGGAGGGCATCCCTGTAATGGCACTCTCACTTGGTCAAGGTGCGCAAGTCGTAGCTAGCATTGGCTATAGCAATCGAGTTCGGTCTGCGTTAGTTCGAGCAGCATTGGCGGTGTCGTCGGAGGCTCAGGGTACCCTGTCACAAAATGCGTGGCTCAAGAGGCGACAACTCGCAACGAAGGTTCTGGGCAACCCAGACGCATATCTGGGGTCTTTCTTGGCTGCTGTTGCTGCGGACCCAAACAACAGCCTCACATGGTTCACGCCAGTCAACATCGCGTCCTCGACTGGTGCGAACCCAATCGTAGTTACTACAGCAGTCGCTCACAACCTAACTACCGGAGACATTGTTGAGATTGAAGGTCACTTGATCAATACAAACGCGAATGGTGTTTGGTCTGCTACTAACATCACTGCGACGACGTTCTCCATTCCACGATCGGGCAATGGTACTGGGGCAGCTACTGGGACGTGTATGGAAATGATCGACGACGCCGCGATCATATTCACTGTCAACTCGGCGTTCAGTGGTGTTGCTGGTCTCCTTCCAGGAGAGTGAGATATGACAGAGTTCACATCCTTCATTGAACCATCTCGAGAGGGTGGTCAGGCACTGTTTCACGCCGTCGGTCCTGACTACGTCTGTACTGGTTGTGGTGGCACTATTCCAGGTGGTGCATGGTTCTTCGAGAACATCGAGGATGGTATGGTTGTTGGCATCATCGCTCGAGCAGGTGGAGCAGATGCACCGATCGTCCATCAGTGCGGGGAGGTTGACTAGTGGCTCTCCAGTTCTCGATCTCTACCCAGTCTGTTGCACTGACTGCTGCCGCGAACAAGACTATCATTGAGATCCCAACCGGCTCGACGATGGACTTCGATATCATTGGGTTGGAGTTGTCGTTCTCTGCTGCTGCCGCCGGGTCGTGTGTGGTGGAGTGGGGAACCTTTACCGCTACTGGCACCGGCACTACGGTCACTGCAACTAAGTATGGCAAGAATCAGGGACCTGCTGCGATTCTGGGAACAGTCAAGATCAATGACACTGTCGAGCCAAGTGGCTTCGCGGCGGCTGGACTTCCATCGTGGGTGCTACCACTTCCGGGAATGTATAGCGTCTTGTTCCCCTATGCTCGAGAGATGTACCAGCCAGTATCTATAAATCGGTGCTTGAGGGTAAACTCGACCATCGCATGCAACGTCAGAGCCAACCTATTCATCGAGCAGTAGCATGACTGTACTCCGGAACAACTTCGATGGTGGACCTGACGGTACGACCATCACCATCGCGAACTCTGGTCAGGTTCCTGGCAACGATCCCTTCGACGGAGTGTACTCGACAGGTTGTATCTGCCAGTATACGAGTGCATTCGGCCGACCAACTGCAGAGTTCGTAGGTCGATTCGATACGTCAGGAGTAGCGCAGTCACCCTGCGTGTACTGGACGACCTCAATGGGTGCGCAGGGTCAGATCTGGACGCGGTTCTACGGATACTATGATGCGTCACCAAATATCAGTACCTCACCCGTACTGTTCGGGATCATTGGTGGTGGAGGTACGTACGGTTGTCTCTATTTGGGATTGCTCGTTACGACTGGTCAGCTGTACTACACTGATAGCCTCCGAACGGTGAGTATTCCTGTCACCACAAACGCAATCCCGGTCCAGAACTGGTTCCGCGTCGAGCTACGTGCGGAGTTCAGTGCGACTACTGGAAATGCTGACATCCGCTACTACGAGGATGCGGATACTGAAGATGCGACCGACGTGCTCAGTGTCAGTAGCCAGAACCTTGGAGGACCAACAGCTGATCAATTCTTGTACGGATACTCGTTCAAGGTAGCGAACCTCACTGATCTGTACCTATCGAACTTGGAGTTGAACAACACGGGCTGGCCTGGGCCAGCTCCATACAAGGTGAAAGGTGTTCCCGGAATCCAGCCTAGTCCTGTAGCCATCCACAACTGGTGAGACGATGACGAGTCCAGGTGTTCGGTTCCCATTCAGACCGAATCCTAGCTACTACGACACTCTCCTCATTGTCCTTGAGGAGACGACTGAGAACCCTGCAGCGGAAGTAGCTGAGTTTTCTCTGCTAGGTCTGGATGTTAGCGCTGTAGTATCTCCGGTTGCTGATAGTACTGAACTTACTGTTACTGCACAGGATACTACCACGCTCGTGTCGACTGGAGCAGAAGAGTCTGGCTTCAGTGTGTCAGCACAGGACGCAACAGTCTCGACAGTCAATGCTACTAGTGCTCTAGCAGAAGCCGCTACAGTAACTGTTGTAAGTCAAGACCTGGGTTCTGCTCTAACTGTTCAACTGGTAGAAGTGCAAGTGCTTGGTGCAGCGCAGAGTGCTTCTGGTAGTGTTGCTTCACCTGCAGCCGAGGGAACTGTCACTGTTACTGCTCAGAGTCCCGGCGCATTGGTAGGCGCTGGTGATACAGGTACGTCACTGACAACCAATGCACAAGATGCGCAGGAGACCGTAGGGCCTGTGCCGACGGAGGCACCTGTCAGCCTCGCCGCACAGGATGCTACAGTCTCCACAGGCAGTAACGTCAACGCACAGGCTGAGGCTGTAGCGATCTCCGTAGGCGTTGATAGTGTAACTGGGGCAGTAAGTACTTCGGCGATTGCTGTCAGTATCAGTGTTGCTGCAAACGATGCAGGTGGCAACGTTAGTGTACAGGCTGAAGCTGTGACACTGACGGGCCTTGTGAGTACTTCCATCGGTGCAGTAGGTGCATCAGCAGGTGCTGTTGATGTTAGTGTCAGTTGGAATGATACAGACAGCTATGTCGACATGCTTACAGCAGTCACATCTCTTACCAGTCAGGCCTTCGACGCACAGGCCATAACAGTTGTGTTTGGTTGGCCTTTAACTATCGGAACACCAACTGGATCGACGCTCTTCAGTGCTGGTGTGCCAACTGAATCAAGGCTCTTCAGTGCTGGTGTGCCAACTGAATCAAGGCTCTTCAGTGTTGGTGCTTCAGGAGCTGTAAGGCTAGTCGATCCTGGAAGTCCTACGAGTACTAGAATCGCAGACGTGGGAGAACCCTACTAGGAGGTTATTATGCCACTACGGACAGCGCGCAAGGCTGGCGATACGGTCAGCTATAGGGATACTCTCGGTCGAACCGAGAACGTCGTTATCAATGGCATCGCAGGCGCAGCTCCTACTGCGCCTGTTCCTTCTACCAACACCACGGGTGGCTCGCTGGCTGCTACGACTACCTTTGGCTACAAGCTGACGGCGGTCGTTGGAGGTGTTGAGACTGCAGCCTCCACGCAGGTCACCCAGCTCACTGGTGCTGGTGCAACAAACACTGTGACGCTCACTTGGACTGCTGCACCTGTAGCTGGTGCAACAGCCTACAAGGTCTACGGTCGCACCAACAGTGGTCCGTGGGGCTTCATCGCCGAGGTGACTGGTGCTACGACAGTATTTACTGACACTGGCTCTCAGACGCCGAGTGCTACTGTTCTTGCACCGACGACCACCACCCACGTAGGCTTCAGGGGCCATGATGAAAGCCTCCGTACGGCGGTGCCCAAGGCCACGACAATGAAGGATACCAACGCCTACTTCTTCAGGTACTGATGTCATGGCAAACGCATACCAGCTCTACGTCGGCAGGCCTGTCAGTTACCTTGACAACACACGGCCTGCTGGTAATGTTAGGGCTCGATGGACTGCCGCAATCATTACAGCCATTACCAGTCAGACGGCTGTGAAGTTGAAGTACAGTGGCACCAGTACAGCCATCAACAGCAATATCGACGTCAACAAGTACACACGTGCTGCTGGACAGGTGAACGTCTGGAAGCCGTACTAGGAGGAGAGATGTTTGCACTCGTAGCGTTTGTCTGCTTTATCCTAGCTCTCTTCAAAGTCGCAATTGGTACAGTCGACTTGACGATCTTGGGCTTCTGCTTCATCGCTCTGCACTTGCTGTGGACGGTGCCACTCCCTATGCCCGCGTGGCGTAGAACTCCGGGGTCATGATACCCTGATATCCCAACCCGTTGCGTCCCAAGAGGTAATTGGGTTATAATACGATAGGAAGGAGGTTATGATGGGAAACGCCTTCGGTCACTGGATCGATCTGCAAGGCATGGTCTTCGCTGATAGTGATGGCACGTGGCTGCAGGCGCTTCCGCTTGGCACCTACGATCACCCTGAGTACGGAGACATTCGCATTACGCCTGATCGTGTCCAGAGGTTCGCAATGAACGTGCAGCAACGAGTGCGCGGGCAGGATCTGGACATTGATTATGATCATAAGGCTGACACGAAGATCGCTGCCGGCTGGGTTAGCGATGCGCAGGCTCGCCCGGATGGTCTCTGGGTCAAGGTGATCTGGACTCCTGCAGCAATGCAGAAGCTTCAGGACAAAGAGTACCGTTACTTCAGTCCTGAGTTCGTTGACGAGTGGCAGCACCCCAAGACGGGTGCTCTCTATAAGGATGTACTGTTCGGAGGTGCCCTCACAAATCGTCCTTTCCTGAAGGATATTCTGCCCATCAATCTCTCGGAGATGGTAGGAGACAGTATGAACCCGAATGATGGCAAGACGGGTGCCGGTGGGACGCCTCCTACCGATGCCGACAACATGGTTGGTTTGGCCACGGTCCTTGGCCTCCACGGTCAGGTCACGTCAGCCGACATCCTCGCCGCAGCACAGAAGAAGCTCGCTGAGGGTGGCACCCCACAGAACACACAGAACACGCAGCCTCCGGCCACGCAACTGCCTGCACCACAGGCACCGCAGAACATTGTCCTGAGCGTACCGACTCCGACGCCTCCGCCTGCTCAGCAGGTGAACGTCGGAGGCCAGCAGTTCCAGCTCGTCCCGATCGCTGCACCCACTACTGGCAACGGTCAGCAGGGTAGTCTGCCGACACAGGTTCAGGTCACTCCGGTTGGTGCCGGTGGACAGCAACAGCTGCCCCTGGGCAACCTCCTGCAGCCGGTGCAGCTCAACGACGCCCTCACAGGTGACCCGGTGGCACTCGCTGACGTCGTACGCGCACAGAACGAGAAGATTGGCCTGTTGGCCTCCGCGCACAAGCTCGCCGAGTCTCAGGCGTTCGTCATGTCGCTCAACGAAGGCGATGGTCACATTGGCCTGTCGCCGGTAGTGCGCGAGTTGGCTCTGGAGCTGTTGGTCAAGGCACCGACGGCCCTGGGCGAGACGGTCGAGAAGTTCCTCCGCGTCGTTGCGGAAGGCAAGGCCACTGTTGCTCTCGGTGAACTGGGTCGTGCTCGCACGGGCGACGGTTCCGTCGTCAAGCAGTTCTCGGCAGCTATCGACAAGCTGCGCAAGGACAACGAGGGCATGACCTACGCCGACGCTGTCGAGCAGCTGTCGCGCGAGGACTCCCGGCTCGCCAACGAGTACCGTCAGGCCACCATGGCCGGGGAGGACTGATCCGACATGAGTGGTCCAAACTGCATTCTGGACAAGGGCTTCGTCATCGATGCAGCTGCGACTGGTGTTGACTTCGGTCTCGCGGTCATGTTCGCAGATGCTGCTGGCAAGACCGTCAAGCTCACCACAGGCGCTGCAAGCACTACCGTCTTCTGTGTCGGTGTGGCTCAGGACACGATCGACGATGCCAAGATCGCGACGGGCAAGGCTGTCGTTAGCATCCGTATGGTTGGTATCACGCGCGCCGTGGCTGGCGGGACGGGCATTCTGGTCGGCGACGCCGTAACCACAGATGCGACTGGTCGGTTCGTGCGAACAGTGGCTGCTGGTGCACAGGTCGTCGGCAGAGCCATGTCGCCTGCAGCGAACATCGGCGACCACTTCAACCTGCTGCTGACCCCAGGCGGGTCAATCTAAGGGAGGTTGAAGCATGTCAAGTGGCGATACTGTCCTCACAGCAGCCGACCTCACGGTGAATGCCTCTGCTGTAGGCCTTCGTACTGGCTGGCCGCACTTCATCGGTCAGTCAGGGGCTAGCTGGCGCTTGGCGTTGGGTGGAGGGTTCAATTCTGGTGAGCTGCAAGTTGACTTTGTGTTCCAGAGCAGTGCGGCCCTACCAGGAACGACTCCTTTCGACCCCACGAAGACCTACGACATCATCATCAAGGAACACTGATCCCTGAAGGGAGTGAAATAGATGCCGACAACTAACGCACCGATCTACAGCCCTTCGGGAAGCGGCAGTGTCCACGTCGACAAGGTCCTCACCAACATCTCGTTGGAGTGGCCACAGAATGCCAATTTTGTCGGGCCCGTCCTCTTCCCCGAGGTCGGCGTGCAGAAGCAGTCCGACAAGTACTACATCTACGACCGTGAGATGTACAAGGTCGAGGACTACGACGCACGCGGTCCGGGTTCGAAGGCCAACGAGATCCCCGGCCGGCAGATGAGCACCGACACGTACTACGTGACCGAGCATGCTCTGCAGCATGCGGTGCCTGACGAGGTTCGCGAAAACGCTGACGCGCCGCTGACGCCTGATCGTGACGCCACTGAACTGGTGACGATGCGCATCCTTCTTGGCCGTGAGAAGGCGATGAAGGATCTCATCACCACGGCAGCGAACTATCATGCCAGCAACACGGTGACTCTTTCCGGTACTGCTCAGTGGAACGACTACGCCAACTCCGACCCGATCGGTGTGATCAAGACTGGCATCCGTCGTCTACACAGCATCCTGTTCGACGCTGGTCGGATTGTGTCCGTCATCCCGTGGCTGGTCATGTCCTTCCTGGAAGACCATCCGGACTTCATCGAGCGGATCAAGTACTCACAGCGTGGTGTTCTCACGGCGGAGATCATCGCCTCGATCCTCGGTCTGCCTGAGGTGGTTGTTCCCGGCGTAGGCTTTTCCACAGCGGCCATGGGTGTCAACGCCTCCAGTGCCAACATCACCTACCTGTGGGGCAAGGACGTCATCCTGGCGTACGTGCCCCAACGTGCAGGTCTGCGACAGATGTCGACGGCCTACGAGTTCGTCTGGTCGATCGGTGGGCAACGTCAGGTTGTCGATCGTTGGCGTGAGGACCCACGCGTGTCGGACCTCATTCGGGTTCGTCGGCGCTACGACCTCAAGCTCACCGGGCACGAGGGTAACGGTCAGCTCTTGACTGCCTACCTCATCAAGAATGCCATCGCCTGATGGTCAGTGACTACTTAGGAGGTGTGATATGACGTATGTGGCGAAGACCAACATTCAGGGTCCGGGTCAGGGTGAGTCCTACAAGCCTGGCGACAAGTTGCGGGCCGATCTCACCCAGGAAGAGATCGACGACCTTCTGCTGGCCGATGCCATCGAGGAGGCAGGTGCTCGGGACAAGGACGAGGAGGTAGACACTCGGTCCGAAGCCGAGGCCAGCGCCGAAGGCAAGCAGGCGCCGGCTCAGCCCAGAACTGTGACTCTCCCCGAGACCTCGCCCGCGAAGGCAGGCACCGATACCAGCAAGGCTCAGACGTCAGCGGAGAAGAAGTAAGGAAGTGACATGTCTTGGGACGCTTGGGCAGCGGGCTTCATCGATGCTGATGGTATGATAGGTATCACACGACAGGCTTCACGGTCGGGTAATGGGAATTACTGGTACAATGTCAAACTCACTGCATCGCAGAAGTTCCTTACGCCGCTCCAGCGTCTCCAGGGCATGTACGGTGGTAAGATTTACACCACTTCCAATAGGTACGGCGCTTGGTACGTTTGGTCCTTGAATAGTAAAGATACACTTCCAGCACTTCGTGTTATGCTCCCTTGGCTTGTTGTGAAGAAGGCTCGAGCTGAGCTGGCAATACAGTTCCTGACGGAGGAAGTGAACAAGGCTGCTATGTGGCAGCAGATGCGCGACCTTCAGAAGGGTGAAACTCATGCCTAGAATTATACTCGCCGATGCACAAGCCTGGGCAGAAAGTACGAAGCTACCCTTCGGCTCACTCGACGGCAACCTTCTCGCACAGGTTGAAGAGCAAGTCATCACCAAGATCAGGTCGTGTGGTGTTGACGAGGTTATCGTAGCGACATGGACAAATGACACTACTACACCACTACTTGTCAAGTCGATCATTGCCATGCTGTATGTGGCATGGTACTACGACAGGCAGTACTCCGAAGAGCAGACTGAAGGTAATGACTACGCAGCGATGCTACGCGAGCACGCCAAGATGCTCTTGCAGGGTATCTGTGATGGGACGATCGAACTCCCTGGTGTGCCCGGCGTTGCAGGTGAGCCAGCCTTCTTCCCCGACGACGCGTCGTCAGCACAGCAACCTACCGACCTGAACCCTGAGCTGGGCGGGCCATACTTCCACATGTCGAGAGGATTTTGATGGCGGGCTTCCCCACGACACAAGGTCTCCGTACAGGCTTCACGACACAGCTTGAGTTCAGTCCTTCGCCTGCCATCATCGCTCGCGACGTGAACAAGTTCGGAATGGACATTCGTTCTTTCCGCGAGCCTTTGATGCGCTGTATAAGAGAAGTGTTGATCCCTTCTTTCCAACAGAACTTCGCTCAGGGTGGTAGGCCTCCGTGGCAGGCACTGTCTGATGTCACCGCTGAGCTCCGGGGGAGTGCGACACCTATTCTGATCCGTAGTGGACGCCTACGGCGGACAATGGGGCAGCAGAACATCTGGACAGTGACTACGGAACATGCAGTCATTCAGAGTCTCCCTGCACATAGTTGGTACGGTGCCATTCACCAGGCAGGAAACCGTACTAAGTCAGTGACTCCTGCTAGACCATTTGCACTCATCCAACCTCAGGACGAGGAGCGAATCGTCGAAGTGTTTGATCGATGGTTGGCTGAGCGTGCAGCGCGGGTGGGGTGGCGCTGATGGTAGACTGTACTGATTCACTGTACAAGGTGACTGACTATCTGTTCACTCTATTAGACACCAACAAGGGTACGTTCACGCCTCCTGTGGAGGATGTCTACTACGGTGACCAAGAACGCTTCCCTCGTACGCCTGCTATCACCGTTGCCAGTTCACACCAGCCACGAGAACTGGAAGGTGCGCCACGACGTATCAAGAACACCTTCGAGGTGCTCGTCAATATCTTCTTCAGCGACGTTCGTGATGTGGAACTGAACCATCGAGCTGCGGATCAACTCGCCGAACAGGTAGTAGCTAAGATTCACGAGGACATCGTGTTCGGAGGGTTGGTCATCAACAGCCTCGTCGTGTCGAACGAGGCTGGCTTTCTGAATCGGAAGAACTCACAGTTCCGAGGCAGTCGTTTAGTCGTTCAGGCAATGTCGAAGACATTCCTGCCAATGGCTCCGGGTTACAACCAACCGTAGGGAGGGTAGTGTTGACTACCGAGTATCAGATCACAGTCGACCTGCCGACCGCAAAGAAGTTTGTCGAGGTTGTCGGACTCGGTCTGTTCGAGAACGGCAAGACGACGGTGCTCACTGACGAACAGCTGGAACGCTGGTTCAATCGTCCTCGTTCTGCTGGGGGCGATCCACTCGCGAACTTCCAGGAAGGTATCGAAGTAAAGGAGGTGCCAAGGTCCAAGTCTTCAGGCGACAAGGAGGACAAGGCACCTGACAAGTCTGTCAGTACAGACAGTGCTGACACCGGAAAGGGTGACACCTGATGACTTGCGCGTTTGGTGTTGGCGGCGGCGGGTTCGTCGGTATCGCCTTCGAAGTGACCCCGAATGTTTACGTCGCGCCAGCCAAGTTCTTCCCTATTCTCACGGAGAGTCTCAACCGACCACAAGCCACGACGTACCGTAGGACGCTTCGGCAGAACGTGGACGCTTTTGGTGCTGTGCCTGGTGATGCTCATGTCGAGGGCGACATTGAGATGGAGGCACTCACTGACGCTGCCGTCTACTTCCATCGCATTAGTCGTGCCACAATGGTGAAGACCGGCGCAGCAGCTCCGTGGACCTACACCTGCACACCGAATGCGGCTGCCTGCCCTAGTAAGACTGCGTCGATCACTATCGTCAAGAACGGTTCCGTGTTCGCGTACGTAGGCTGTGTGGTGCATGCCTTTTCGTATACCACCGAGGATGGCCTCCTGAAGGCAACCTACTCCATCCTGGGCTCAGACGAGGCCACGCAATCACTCCCGACGCCAACCTTCGCAGGACAGGAACGTCCGTTCGGTGCTGGCGAGTACAGCGTCCAGATCCCTACCGCAGCACAGGTCTTCGACGTCGATACGTTTGAGTTCGCTGTCAACGATAACGGTGAACCACAGTACCGCCTGAAGAGCACACGCGGTGCGCAGTTCATCAAGTACGGCGAACGTGAAGTGACTCTGAAGGTCGAGCGTGACTTCGCCAACAAGACAGACTACGATGCCTACAAGGCACTGACATCGCAGTCGATCACGTTCCAGGCAACGTCAGGAATCCTGAACGAGCAGCTGACCATTCTGATGGACGCCGCGATCAAAGATTCCTACGAAGTGAACTTATCAGGGCAGGGCGATCTAGTCCGCGCGTCCATCAACTACATGTGTACTTGGGATGCCGCCAACCAGCGTTCGTACCTCCTCACACTCAAGGCCGACGAAGACATCATCATCACGTAACGTGATTCACGTTACGCTATTGACAACTACATAGAAGTCATGCGTGTGGACTCCCAAAGGGAAGTCGAAGGACCGTCTGACAGGATTAGTTCACACGTAGAGTCTCTTAGCGAGTCTAGCCACTCGTACAGGTAAGCCCGTGTAGTGATATTGACTCATATGACTAAAGGTGTCTATGGTAAGTCTCACCGGGTCTATATGAGTTCTAAAGCCCGTGAGCTCAGTAAGTTTGAGTTCGAAGGAACAGGAGGACAAGGTGCCCAAGGCGACAGTTAATCTTGAGGCTGAGGACAAGAAGGACCTGAAGACTCTGGTAGGCGGGTGGGTGATACTCCGTCGCATGTCCTATGGGGCGAAGCTCAACAGGATGCAGCACGTTGGCAAGATGTCCGTTGAGATGAGACGCGGCAACAAGTCCAACCGTGCCGAGATGGATCTCATGCAGCGCGCTGCTACTGTGTACGACTTCCAGCAGTGTGTTGTTGATCACAACCTCTTCGTTGACGACGAGGAAACGATCAAGCTGGATCTGAAGACGGCAGCGGCTATTGACAGCCTCGACCCTCGGATCGGTGAGGAGATCAGTGGACTGATCGACGAGCTGAACAACTTCGAGGATGAGGAAACCGAACTGGGAAACTCTACGACCGCGTCCGGGCCTCAGTAGTCCTCAGTCGCGAGCCCGATCTGGAGGTGGCCATGGCGATAGAACTCACTCAGGTTTGCCAGGGCATGCGGGCACTTCCTCGGGCCGGAGGAGTACTAGACCAGGACAGCTACCACATCTACATGATCCAGACGGTGTTGGCAGCACAAGCGGAAAAGGCAGAACTGGATCGTAAGCGCGATGCGAGCAGCGTGCAAGCAGCCAGACCCAGGAGGTAGTGGTGGCTCTTAGCACTCGAGAGATGCTGCTTGTTCTCCGTGCGCGTGATGAGATGAGTCGCGTCCTCCGAGGTGTCGCAACGGGCTTCGGTGACGTTGATGCAGCGGCTATGGCAGCTGCGAGAAATCAGATGGCGGCCGGTGCCGGGCTTATGTCGCTCGGTATCGGCCTTGCTTCTGCTGGGGTTGCAGGACTGAACTTTCTGTATAATGCTACCCAAGCTGCTGCTGAGTTCGAAAGGCAAGTTGCGCTTGTTCGCACTCAGATTGATGCGAAGGTTATACCGTCACTCGAAGAGATCGGTAATGTCACCAAGCGGGTAGCCAAAGAAGTAGCTGTCCCGTTGGATCGAATGAACGCGACGTTATATGACATCTTCTCGTCAATGGATGTTAACCTCAGTCAGGCCGAACAGCTCCTGAAGGGCTTTGCCAAGGAAGCAATCGCAGGACAGACTGATATCCAGGCGTCTGCTCGGCTGACGATCTCGATCCTAAATACCTTCCAGCTCCCTGTTGAGTCGCTGGGCCGGATTCAGGACGTGATGTTCCAGATCGTCCGTAAGGGTGTGCTGACCTACCAGGAGCTCTCCGACACGATCGGACGAGCACTTCCTGCAACACGTCGTGCAGGGCAGCAGTTTGAGCAGCTCGGTGGTATGATTGCGTTCTTGACACGAAATGGTCTGAGCGCAGCAATGGCTTCTACGTCTGCTGCTCGTGCAATGGAAGCCTTTGCTCATCCGAAGACCGTGCAGCGCATGGAGAAGATGGGCATCACGGTCAGGGATGCTTCGGGTAACTTCAAGCCGTTGAATGAAGTTATTACACAGCTAGGCCAAAAGCTTATGGGCCTTCCGCAACCTGAGAAGGTTGCCATCTTGCAGGAACTCTTTAAGAGCTCAGGCGGTACGATCCAAGCGCGACGGTTCTTCGACACTGTGCTGTCAGGTAACGACCAGTTAGCACAGTACAACGAACTAGTTGGAGCAATGACCAACAGTTCGGGTGTGTTCGAGAGTGCGTACACCGAGATGTCGAAGACTACTGCCACGCAGACTGATCTGCTGAGGAATCAGTGGAATCTCATCAAGCTTGATATTGGACAAGCACTGCTACCGATACTGATGACCTTGGTACAGGGCTTGCAGAACCTGCTTGGTTGGTGGGACAAACTCAGTGATGGCCAGAAGAAGACTATCGCGACCGTCTTGGCTGTAGGTGCAGCACTGGCTGTTGTGGTTGGCGGTATCATTACAGCAGTTGGATTCTTCATGATGCTTTCTGGTGCAGCTGCAGCACTGGGCATCTCTCTGGGGATGGTTGCTCTTGTTGTAACTGGGGTAGTCCTTGCAATAGCTGCCATCGGTGCAGGCCTAGTTATTGCATGGCAAAAGTCAGAGAAGTTCCGCGAAGGTGTCAAGAAGCTGGGAGAGTTCTTTGCGAGCTTCTGGCCGCAGATTGTTGGACTGTTCAAGAAGTTTATGGAGGTCGCAGGACCCGCCTTCGAGCGTATTGGGCAGGTGCTTGGTGATGATGTCATCCCTGCACTCAATACCTTCCTAGCTGTTATCCGTCCGATCCTTTCCTGGTTGATTGATGTCCTTGGTAATGCTCTAATTGGTGCCTTCGAAGGCGCTATGATATTCATCGAAGGTGCCCTACAGGCTATCTCGGGGATCCTGACCCTCTTCGCAGGTCTGTTCACCCTCAACTGGTCCATGATGTGGGACGGCATCAAGCAGATCGGTGAAGGTATCTGGAACATGATCAAGGGTGCCTTTGAGGTCTTCATCAACCTTGGGATCTTGAAGGTATTCGCTCTTGGCAAGGACTTGCTCGTAGGGCTCGTTACAGGACTGTGGACCTTCGTTCGGAACATCTTCACTGGTGGTATTGGTTTTGTTAGAGGCATCGTGCAGGGAGGCATCGATGCCATAGTGGGCTTCTTCCGTAATATGGTTGGTGGCGTTATGAATGCTGTTGGCTCACTCATAACACGGATACGTGACTTCTTCAGTAATGCACTGAGTGGTGCACGCAATGCTGTAGAGACAGGCATCAACTACGTCATCCTCATCTTCCGCGATCTGCCAGGTAAGATCCTTGGAGCTATTGGTGACTTTGGCAACTTGCTCTTCAATGCGGGTAAGCGGTTGATCGAAGGTCTCTGGCGAGGTATAGAAAACGCCTGGAGTTGGGTGAAGAACAAGATCAGTGACATTGCTGGTTGGGTTGCAGGCCTATGGCCCTTCTCACCTGCCAAGCATGGACCGTTGCGTCAGCGACCAATGGACAAGGCCGGTTACAACCTGATGAAGTTCCTCGGCGTAGGCATCATGGCTGGGGCTCCCGGTGTGATGCGGCAAATGAGCAACGTTGCAGACTCCTTGGCCAACACTGCATTTAGAACCAGTGGTGTCCAAATGGGAGGGCAGCCAAGGACATCTCTTGGAGTACCTTCCGCAGGGCTAGCACCAGCAGGTGGTGCTGGTGGGGGAGTGCAGCAGATAGTCGTTGTGTACACGAACGAGATTGACCCGCGAAGCAATGCTGCAGAGCTTGGGTGGTTGCTTGGACAAGGAGCTCTGTCATGACAGACCCTGTGTTCCCAGTGTTGGAAGAGGACTACACCTTCAAGTACGGTTCTACTGGCATCGTCCTGAACAGCTCCGTGAACCTTCCAACTGCAGGGAACCCGATTTGGGATGTGAGCAAGGTCACTGGCTTGGATCTTCCAGAGATCAAGACATCCGATAAGGAGTTTGATGGTATCGATGGAGGCACTCTCGACGCCGAGAACATTAAGATGCGAACTATCACACTTGAGGGTGCGCTCATAGCACATCAAGATGACTCGCTCGAAGTCTATCTCGATCTGCTCAAAGAGAACTACGCACCTGTGCCTAGGGACTCGACACATCTACCTGGCGAGCTCGTAGATAGAAACACCAGACCCCTGTACATCAAGGCACCAGGTGTGGATGAGCGCTACGTGGCGTGTAAACCTATTGGACTTCGCTACGACTGGTCGAGGGAGCGTAGATTCAACTCTGCACCCTTCCAGATCGTCCTACAGGCTGAGAACCCGATCCTCTACAGTCCTGTGCTGCACTCCATAACGATCCCCGCAGAGACTGACTTCGTTCTCTACTACGCAGGGAACTATCCGGGACATGTAATTGCTGTCATAACTGGTGCCGCTACAGACATATCGCTCGACCATATCGAAGCTGCTCGCCAACTCTCATTCAACTCGGGCGGCAACCTGACAGTCGGTCAGTCAGCAACGATCAACTTCAGGACTCGAACAGCTGTCAAGAGCACCGGTGCCAGTATTCGGGGAGCAGTATTCTCTGAGGACTGGTGGCGGTTGGCTAAGGGTGCTAACACCATACGTCTGAACGTTGGTACGGGTGCACCGACGCTGACGCTCAAGTGGCGGGATGGGTGGTACTGATGGCTACTGCAGTCTACAAGTACTACTTCCACAGTCCTACGGTGGCACCTGCTACCAACTTCCTTGGGGAGCTCCAAGGCATCTACGGTGTCAACATGACACGCTATCTGAGCAAGCCTGGAGACATGACGTTCTCGATCCGCGGCGACTCCATGATCAACTCACCGGATGCTAACACGCTTCCGGCGTCGATTATCATTCCCATGACAACACCATTTGGTAGTAGCATCTGGGTGTATCGTAATGACAGACTCGTATGGTGTGGCCTAATCACTTCGCGGACGTGGCAGTCAGAGGCGCGAGTCTTCAATTTCACTGCAAGTACTCACGATAGGTACTTGCAGAGCATCAATGCCAACTGGGATGAGTTCTACACAGCACCATTCGAGGCGGATGGGTTCCCGGGACAGTTGATCTATGAGATCCTCCTACGTGTTGCGGATGACTCGATAAACATTCACAACTTCTGGCCTCACACGCCTGGCTTCCTGTTTTCACCAAAGGAGATAGTTCCTACCCCCTTGGCTTCGGGGGCTGGACCGAGATACGTCATATCTTCGACAGTCAAAAAGGCTCCCGAGTTCTGGGAGCTCATACAGGAAGCCATAAAAGTTGGTGGAGAGTACCGAGTCGTACCTACAGATACATCAGGCAGCCTACCCAGAACTGCAGTGTTTCAAGTTGGGCAAAAAGATGGTAACGAGTCACGCCTAGTAGGGAAAAGTTCTAGTCAAGTTACTATGACTCTCCAGTACCCTGGATCTATCTTCAGGTACTGGTGGCCTGAGAGTGTAGGAAACAGGTCTGGCGCAGCAGATGTCATTATCATGCGAGGCAAGGATGATGGTGCAGGTGTCTATCCTAAACGTGACATCTATCCTTTCACTCCCACGGTGCTCAGGGTATCGCGAAGGTTTGACTACGACACAATCCTACAGACGGAACTGAACAATATCAACTCCGATACCTTCCTCAAGTACTTTCCTCCCGTGATCAATCCAACTTTCGAGCTGGATATTTCCCACCCTGACGTTAGTCCTTACCCTGCCGATCTAGACGTGGGGGACTTTATCAAGTACATTGTTCAGGACCCTCTTCGGTTCGGGAACTCAATACAGACTGGAACTAAGCGAGTTATAGGGACTGTTCTATCTCCGCCGTCAGATGACTCTGTTGAACAGTTCGGAGTACAGTTAGAGGAGCCAGCATGAGCAGACCGTTTTCTTTGCCTCCTAGGGAGCCAGACGACAGGCGTGCTAACGGTACTGTCGCAGAGAGGTTTGCCAAGCAGGCCCCTGTGAACTTTCTCGAGTTGATCGATAGCTTGGAAAGACGTATTCAAGCTCTCGAAAACCGTCTCTCACGCACCTTCGTTGATGGTGGTTGATTATGCCACTCCCAGGCAACTACTCCACACGCACTGTCACAGGTACCATTCTGGACTTGCATGATGGCACAGCAGCAGCAGGCACAGTCAAGTTCACACCCGAGCTGACGAATCTGTTCATTACCGACGCTGGTGCTGATACGATCATCGCACCTACTTCCACCATTGCAACGCTTGATGTCAACGGCGCATTCAGTGTCACGTTGGGTACAACTGACGACCCTGACATCTCTCCCAACGGGTGGACATACCGTGTGGAAATCACTACCAGTGACAGCAATGCGAATGGACAGCACGTTGCCTACTCGATTCAGCTCCCTGCCGGAGGCTCGGTCAATCTCGCAGACCTCACACCAGTGTCTGCAGTGCCTGGATCGATCATGTTCGTCAAGTCCGTCAACGGAATCACGCCTGATGCAGCTGGCAATGTATCGCTGATCGGTCTGCTTACGATTCTGAATCGTAACTCCACCTTCGAGGTCGACGTTGCTGGTTGGGAGGCTGTGAACGGTGCTGTTACGCGATCGACAGCACAGTTTGTTAATGGCGTTGCTTCCATGTTGCTCACGCCCACTGGAGGCTCTGCAGCAGAAGCTCGTACGGATCTGACGGCTGACGGTTCGCCTTCTGTCGTCATTGGAGAAACGTACTTCGCTGCGGGCTGGGTCAGGTCTCCTACGGGCTTTGCCACTGTTGACATCAGGATCGACTGGCTCAACGCGGCCAGTGGCATAATCAGCTCAGTTACGTCTTCGACAGTCGACTTGATTGTTGACCGCTGGACGTACCTATCGGTTCGGGGCGTTGCACCGGCACTGACTGTTAAGGCGCGAGTTACGTTCCGTGAGACAGGGACACCTGCGGCCGGCGATTTGCTGTATGTCGACGATGCGATCATCACAGTTGACACACCACCGATGGCAATGGGTGATCTCAGTAATGTGACTGCAACGGCCACTGATGGGAACGTGCTACGCTACGTAGCAGGGAGTTCGAAGTGGGAGTCTACCTCTGCCCTCACTACCACACTGCTACCTTCTACGACACAGGTCTTCACCGTCAATAGTACCTGGAACAAGCCAGCAGGCCTTAAGGGCGTGTGGGTCCGTCAGGTTGGTGGCGGAGCATCTGGGGGAGGAGTGCCGCTGACAGCTGCTGGACAAGCAGCTGAGGGCAGTGGTGGTGGTAGTGGACAGTACGCAGAGAAGTGGATTCCTGCCGCATCGTTGGGTGCTACTGAAACAGTGACTATCGGAGCAGGTGGTGCAGCCTCAGCTGCAGGTGGTTCCGGCAGCAATGGTGGTGTGACTAGCTTCGGTGCACACGTGACTGCTGCCGGGGGCTTGGCCGGTAATGCTGGTACTGCTACTAGCACAGCGAACGTCATCGCAGGAGGCCTTGGTGGCACTGGTGCTACTAGTGGTACCTTTGCTCGAGATGGAGAGCGTGGTGGTACTGGTAGGGTTGTTAACGCACAGCCAGTCCTTACCGGCCACGGTGCTGCATCAGCGCTCTCACCAGTAGCGCGGCCGGTCTCAGATTTCTCATCAGGCACAGCAGGTATTGTGTACGGAGGTGGTTCATCGGGTGCAAGCAACGGTGCGAGTGGGGTAGCTCGGGCTTCTCTTGTGGGCGCCTCTGGTGTATGCATCGTGATTGAGTTCTACTAGTAGGGCGAGCTTGCTACCTCACCGCCTTAACCCTGAGGAGTGGACATGGATAAAGGAACCACCAGACCGATCTTTGCCTCGAGAGCTCTGCCTTGTACATAGGAGGCCCAACGTGGCTCGCTGCAGTTGCGGAGAGTGGTGAGTTACCAAGTTGGGCTGCACAGTTTGGTCTACCAGGTGTGTGCCTGGCAGCTCTCGTTGCAGTGGTGCACGTGCTATTCAAACAGCTTCAAGCTCGACATGAGGCAGAGCGCGAGTTGCTGATTGCAGATTTGGCCGCAGAGCGCGCACGTGCAGACAAGTTGGAAGCTCAACTGTCTCGCTACGCTGACGATGAACGGAAGCGCTACGGCGAACTGCTTGAGGCAATGAAGGCGGTCGGTGGAGCTGTGCAGGAGCTCCGAGCCGAGCGTAGGCGGTCGTAATGTGGAAGAGCGCACAGAGGAAGCGTGATGAACGTCTCAACAACTTGACTGACCAGCTCGACAAGCTACACCGTGACATGATGAGTGCTGTCGGATCCATTAGGACGTTCCGTCAGGAGCTCAAGGAGGGTGAAGATGACACCAGCGGAGGCTCCCCAGACCCTGGAGCAAATCCTGCTGACTCTAAGTGAAAGAATGAACATTCTTTCACGCGAGATCCGTATCCTAAACGAAGACCGGCAGGAAGCTGACCGCAGGATGCATCGGCGATGGAAGGTTGCAGCCGTAACACTCGCAGTGATTCTGATCTCCTGTGTCATCGGTGCAACGCTTGCCTTTGCAGGGGATCATATTATGCTGGTATGCAGTTAGTAGAAGGAGGCGGAATGTGTCACAGCCACAAGAGTCTCAGCACCTGAGATCTGATGTCGTGCCGCAACCCGACCCAACACGGCTAACGACTCTCGCAGTGGATCGAGCTCTTGGTAACTTTCGCGAGTTGTGGGATCGTGAAGTTGCTGCGATCAACAAGGCAACAGAACTTGTCGCAAAAGATAGTGAGAGGATTGCTGCTGCTCAGGAGCGTAATCGTGAGTTGCTTCGACAGGACGTCCAGAGGCAGCTCGATGCACTCCGTGAGCTCTTGGAGACAAAGATCGCAAGTACACGAGACGTACGAGACGAGCGTTTCAAGGCAATCTCTGTACAGTTCGCTGAAAGAGATGTCCGTGCAGAGCAAACGGACAAGGAGCGTAGGCTCTCGCTGGATGCTGCCTTAGCCGCTGCGAAGGAGGCTGTGGCGGAACAGCAAAAGGCTAATGGACTCGCCATTGGTAAGTCGGAAGAGACTACGAAGGAAAGACTGGACTCGCTCGAGAGGCTAATGGAAACGAATATCACGGCGCTTCGAGAGAGTTACGCAGATCTGAAGAGTCGTTTGGATCGAGGCGGAGGCCACGAAGAGGCGCAGAAGGAATCCAAGGTCGACAGTCGCGCGAACATTGGATTGTACCTACTGGCCGCATCTGTAATCATTGCAGCGATGGTTGCAGTCGTTGGCTTCGCCTAATATACCACCCATTCACACCATCAATAGGAGGTACAGAGTGAGCTACCAGAACGACAACGACGAGCCCGAGCAGGTCGAGAACCTTGTGACCGACAAGCCAGGTGAGACGCAACTGCCTGACGCAAAGCCTGAGGCACCTCAGGTCCCGCAACAGCAACAATCCGTGCCTGAGGAAGGCACTACGGAGGAGGACTGATGGCTACAAGCCAGAATGGTTGGCCCGCAGCATCTGACCGCAGTGCAATAGGTGTCGCACCGTTCATCATTCACGGGGTCTCGTTCCCAGGAGGTGTGAAGGCTGGTGACGTCGCGATCGTGCTCGCGTACGTTATGGAACAGTTCCATGCACGTGTGGAAGCACTCGTGAGCGGGTGGTGCTGGGGTCATGCGTATCGCAGTGTGCGTGCTGGCTCCGCTCTCAGCAACCACGCAAGCGGTACAGCCATCGATGCGAATGCTCCACGTCACCCACTCGGTTCGGTAGGCACGTTCAGTGGAAGTCAAGTTGGGGCAATCCGGCAGATCCTCAACGAGGCTGGTGGCGTCGTCCGGTGGGGAGGTGACTACAGCAGTCGCAAGGACGAGATGCACTTCGAGATCAATGGCAACGCCCAACAGGTTGCTGCAGTCGCCACTCGCCTACGGGGCACCTCACCTCCGGCTCCGAGTACGGATCGGCCAATGATCCGACGCGGTAGTACTGGTGAGGTTGTTAGGGTGCTGCAGTCGACACTGAAGCGCGTCTACCCCTCATACGCAGGACACCTTGGTGTCGATGGCAACTTTGGTCCCTTGACTGAGGCTGCAGTCAAGGAGTTCCAACGCCGCAGCAACCTAACAGCTGACGGCATCGTAGGCCCACGTACATGGGCAGCTCTACCTGACTAAGGAGGACAAAATGCACAGTCCCGTTGATACTACCTCAACGAAAGTGGAAGCGAAGGTCAAAGGCGCTGCGATGGGAGCATTCGCTGCAGGTCTCGGTGCTGCGCTCCTCAATGCCGCCGTGGCGAACTCAGAGCTGCTGGGCGGTGTGCCTGCATGGCTGCAGTTCATCCTGATCATGCTCGGTCCGGGTCTGGCTACGTTCCTGAGTGGCTACGCTACCAAGTCCGCCACGTCCCGCGTCAGCGCTGGCTACGTTCCACCCGCGAGCAGAGCCGCCTAGACGCCTGACTCGCAAGAGTCAGGGAACAAGGAAGCCCCGCACTCGGAGGACTTGCCGGCAAGTCCTCCGAGTGCGGGGCTTCTGTTATGTGATGCGGGCGTGTTTGCGTTCAGGATGAGGGCGACGACACCACCGAGGGTGCTTTCCGTTCCAGCGCTGATCCTCACATGGTTGGCCTTGCCCTGCGAGACAGTAAGGACACTTACCGTATCGCTGCCACAGAGCCCACCACCGCACCCACCACCTGTCCATTACGCAGCGAAGCGCATGAAGCCTAGATCTGACTGGTTGAGGTCGACAAACCCAGGACCGATACCTTCGATCTTGCCCTGACTACTGTACTGACGAATGTCCAGTGGGCCATCGTAGTACCGGATTGGGTTTGGTACTCCTGCAGTCGCGGCGTAGTCCGCACCCCAGACGAGGAGTCCTGGGATCCCCCATTCGTGTGGCTTGACCTGTGACAGGAAGTAGGCACTGCTGTAGATGCCGACCAGAGGGAAGCCGTGACGCTTTAGTGCCAGGAGGAACCTCTTACCGAACTCCACAGTCCAAGGATCAGCGTATGTGAAGGGCTTCTCGAGGTCGAGCATCGGTGGTAGGTCAAGAGCTCCGTGACGGTACAGCTCCTGCGCGAAGACAGCAGCCTCGATCTCCGGCGGAGCTGTGTTCAGTGCGAAGTGATAGCCACCAAGCTTCTTCCTCCCAGGCAGGGATCGTACACCCCGAACGATCGAGTCAGATGTGTAGTACTCGTTCTCGAACAATATCTTCACCGGAGTCTCTCCACGACTAATCTGGACGATGAAGTAGTCCAGATCCGACTTTCCAATCGTTGGCCAGTCGCACTCACGTTGGTATACGGGGTGCATATCCACACCACGGAACTGCTTACTCATTGTGCACTCCTTTACTTGCCACACTCTCCGCACGGGCCACCAGAGCACGCGCACGGACCTTCACTTCGCGGACATACGTTGCACCTGGTCCAAGTACACGTATGTCCGTCAGTGACCAATGTGCCTGTCATGGTCATGAGCGAGACGCGCTGACCGATCTCGCGTTCAATGATCCACTCCGCATTGTCGACTGCTACCTCACCCTGCCAGCCTAGGCCTAGGCGAGCTGTACGCCACTCCTCGAAGCTGTAGACAAGGTTGTAGTACAGACCAGACCCTGCCTCAGGACCGTTACGTTCCTCTTCACGTCTACGCAGCATGACTCGGAGGCGCTGTGCTTCATCCAGGCTAGGTGTCAGCAGGATCCTGTCCCAGAAGGGGTACTGCGGCACGCGCTTGGCTTGTTCCAACCACTCAAGGCACTTGGTCGTCTTTCCACCACGCCGCCCGCCGACGAAGACGCCCATAGACTCTTGTCGCTTGCGCATCTCGTCACTCATGTTCACGCAAACCACGTCCTATCGCAATTAGTACACCAGAACATTTTGCTCTTGCCCGTTTCGATCAGCTGCGACTTGATCCACGACTCAGCAGGTAGCCACTGTAGGTTGATCGGGTCGTAAGTCCTCTGTTCGTGATGGAAACAGTTACGCTGTTTCTTCCAACGTCGCCACCACTTCATAGCGTGCCTCCGATTGGCCACTGGTAGTCTTTGAACTCCTCCAGCAGCTCAGTAGCCTTCGTACTGATAGTGAGAGCTGGTCCTACCATAGGCTCCGATGGCATCGTGTGAACAAACGGTGCACCAGATGGTTGCGGTATCTCCTCACAGGTGCAGGGGTCACACCGAGGGCATACATCGTAGCCGTGTTCACACTCGATAGCCACACCAGTCGTGGCGAGCCTGTACAGACACTTCTCGTTGTGCGTCGCTAGGATATTGCAGACGCATGCGAAGTGGTCACACTTCTTGCATGCCGTGCCAGCTTCGTTTGGTACAACCATCATGAACCTACCTTGATCAGGATTGCTGTCCCGTTAGGAAAGAACGTAATCTGATTGCCGAGCCAGGCACCCATGGAACGATTCTCATCGCTTGGTACGAGACGTACATCTGACCCAGCACCACCTTCGAGACATACAGCAAAGGGGTACTCATCCCTATCCATGTAAGGCTGAGTACGTACACCCTTCAGAGCAGCATCACGACGCTTGTCAGCTCCAGGCCTATCCAGTGTACATACACTGGACTCACCGGCAGCGATTGCGTCACTGATATGATCAGCAACATTGGGCCATCTGCTGGATGAGACAGTGAGCTGAGTACCAGCTGCAGTTGGGGGTGGCGTAGTCGTGGTTGTGGTGGTTGGAGTTGGGTTGGTTGAAACTTCTGGGCTCTGCACTGCTGCACTGCACCCAGCCATAGCTACCGCCAGTGTAGCTACAACAACGGAAATACGCATCATAGTCCCTTCAACGGTATGAGTAAGTCTTGCCGGTTCATCTTGAACACCATGTAGTGAAGTAGGTGTCGCATGGCGTCGTTTGCATGTGGCCAAGTTGTCTTGGGTGCCGCGAACTTTCCTACTGCAGCGAGCTTCTTATCCGTCCAGAACCCTTTGCCGAGAGCTGCTGTCTGGTACACAACTTCGAACACGCCTGGCTGGTTGGAAGTCGTCTCGTGGTAGTACTGCTCGTACAGATTGACGACGCCGATGTACTCCCGCGAGTCGAGCACGATGTTGTCTCGCGAACGATCCTTCTCATTCCGTCTGAACTCGAAGCTCTCGCAGACAATGATGGTGTTGACTGTTGTCCACTGTTCTAGGAGATGCCACAGCCTCAGATGGTGATGCCCGGGCCCCTTCTGTCCTGAGACGAAGTTCTCGTTGTAGAACTCGACAGTAGGTACAGCTATGTCAGGATCTACTGGGTGGTGAATCACATCGGCAGTATAGAGCGCCCAGCCAGTAGTGCCACCAGGATCGAGCCCGATGATGGAAAGCTTTCCATCGACAAGACCTCGTCCGTTTAATCCCATGCGTGTGGTCTCCCTTCAGGGTCTAAGCACCGCCCCTGTGACGGAATTAGTTCGCTTTAGATTCACCCTAGCTAGACTCGAGTTAGACTTTGAGGATCTTGCCCCTATGTAATGATACTGGGAGCTATGTACTAATCAGTCTATGTTGAGTCTCAATGGGTCTATATGAGTTCTAAAGTCGTTGCTCCTCGATGAGCTCTCTACGGTTGATCTCCTCTTCCAAGTCTGCCAATTGACCTTGCAGTTCCTCGATGCGCGAGATGATATCCAGGCGACGTTTCTTGAGGCTGCTAAGGTCTGTCTTGACCTTGGTGACGATGAGGTTCTCGGGCCGTAGGTCAAGACGGTTCCTATTTCTGAAGTTGACACGCTCGTCTGGTTGAAGAGGCCGTCCGAGAATTACTTCTTCGGCAACCTTGCGATGTGTTAGGACCCATCCCTCAACTGTCTTGGTGTAGTGATACCCATTCTGGCTAACACGCTCGGCGCCTATTGCCGCTGCTGCTCCTCTTGCCATTAGTCGGAGGCCTCTTTCTCTGCTCTGGCTGCTTGCCACCCAGACCAATGACTTGCTATGTTTGCCCATAGACTCATCAGGGCAACCCATAGTACAGAGTCCTTCCACCATATAAGAGTGGGTACGATAAGTACAATCCATACTATGGATGCACTTGCATGGAAGCGGCGCAGAATAGTAGGATTCAGGAACCACTCAAGCAGGTACCTCTTCACAGCATCCCCCAGTCTGTTCCGAAGGAGACGTCTGCGGAGAATGGAACGTAGTCGGTGAACTTCCTACCTTCTTCGACCATCACACGTGTCATGATCTCAGCCACCTCATCCTTACTCTCTTCAGCACACTCCGCAGCCAGCGCGTCATGGATAGTAAGACGGATGAAAGCCTTTCCTCGCAACATAGGCCGTAGGCGAATGAGTGCTGAGAGGCATATATCTGAGGCAGTGCTCTGTGGCAGGAAGGACAAACCTTCGTTGAGTACATCCTTCTTGTTCTCCTTGGTAATGAGCATGAAGCGCCGGGAGCGGCCGAAGGGAGTAATTAGATCCTTTCCATCTAGGATGCGTTGCTTGATCTTCCTCTGCCATGATGCGACCGACGGAATGAGATCGAAGAACTCACTGAGCCCCTTTTCAGCCTCACGGACTGACATACCGTATTCCATTGCGATGGAGTACGCGTCTCGACCGTAGGAGAGTCCGTAGAAGTAAGCTTTGGTACGGACCCGCTCCTTCTTAGGTTGCCAGTTCCCAACTCCGTACAATTGATCAGACAAGTTGTCGAACAGGTCCACGTTAGGGTCTTCAAAGATGCTCCTCAAGTATTCATCCTGCGCGAGCGTAGTGATGACTCGGCCTTCGGCCTGCTTGTAGTCAGCGTGCACGAAGATGTTGCCGGGCTTGCTCACAACAAACTGTCGACGAATACGCTTGTCGCGCATGATGTTCTGGAGGTTGGGGTTGCGGCTGGCAAGTCGGCCTGAAGTAGTTCCATGCAGTAGGTATGTGGTGTACACACGTCCACGATATGTGCGCTCGCGGATGCCCTTTACGAACGTGCCATGCTTCTTGGCAGTGCCACGGTGTTGTAGGAGAAGCTCGACGAACTCCTGTACACGTTCCATTCCTTCTCTGCGTAGTACACCGCCAAGCAACGTTTCGAGTGTGTCAGCATTGGTAGACTTGACAAGGATCTTGTTGTCCTCGAAGTATGTCTTGACTTGCTTGGGCGACCGTGGGTTGATACCCCCCTTCTTGTCGTAGTCCCTACTAATCATTCCGTCGAACTGTTCTTCCATCTTGGCCAGCTCGCCAAGGAACTCAGTCGAAAGTTCACGACTGTAGGCTCTGTCGATCGCGATGCCGTTCAGTTCCAGGAACTTTAGTTCGTTCGATGCAGCAACTAGGAAGTCGTGCACATCGCGTAGCTTCTGGAACTGTGGGAGAAGGAAGTCATCCTCTTCAGCCTGAATGGGTTGTTCGAGTTGCTGCTCGAAGTCCTCCATCAGATCCCAGCCGACGGATACATCGTTGGCGTTGTACTTGTACAAGATGGGCCGAGGAATGTTCGCGTAGTTCTTTCCAGCGGTCAGGTACTTGGCAATGTCCTTCTTCCAGTCAGGAGTACCGAGGAGCTCCTGACCCATCGCCCCCAGACCGTGACCGCCTGGCCGTTCATCCAGAACGTAGTGGGCCAGCATTGTGTCGAACCAAAGACGCAGGTCGCCGAACTTTGGATACAGTCCACCGAGATCGAACTTGCCATTTTGTGCTGCAAGGTGTACGCGGTTGAATAGCTTCTTGAGTGCTTCGATTACTGTCTGGAAGGTAAGAGCAGTCTCACCAAACACAGCCACCTTCCGTTTCGCGTAGCCTACACCAATACAGAGCAGCTGGTAACGGTTCGGGTGGTCGAAGCTATTGTCCTTGTCTATACCAGCCTCAATGTCCAAATAGAGCCGATTGACTACTGCAGTGTCAACCATCGTGTTCAGTTGCTGGATAGCACTGAGCGCATTTTTCTCGTCATCCAGTACTACATACTGAGGCGGCTGCCACGGCTTATGATTCCCCTTCAGCTTCCCAACGTCGGTGACGAGATCCGGGAAGCGGTCACCGCTACGGAGACATGCTGCCGGATGGATGGTCGGAACGACCTCCGCCTGCACGCCGGGCATCTTGGCCGGCCGCCGAGGACCAACGCGGAGCGCGAGGATACCTTGTGTCGTTGACAGTAGTGGACGAGCTGCGGTATTGCCGAGAGCAAGAATTCGATCATGACCTCTAAGGTCTTCCACAAGCCTCGGCGCACAGCACTCCACAGCAAGCTTAGGAGGGGTAGCATTATCCGGCGGCCGACAGAGGCACGCATTGGTGAGAGTCACATCCCTTCGATCGATCCTGTGGTAGGCAAGTACCTTGTCTAGTAGTCGCCCAGAAGCACCGACGAACGGTATACCCTTGTTGGCTTCCGTTAGACCTGGTGCCTCTCCAACGACAGCAATGCCTGACGGGTGTGTTCCGTCTTCAGCAGTGTGGTCGGGGAACTTTGTTGGTACGAACGCACTGCCGATACAAAGGGGGCACTCCTCACACTTTGCCAGAGGATGCTTCCTCGGCGCATTGTCTGAGAAGATCGGCAGGTCAATTGTCACCGCGGGCTCCCATCAGCATTGTGCCAAGGGTCGTACTCTGTCATCTTGTAGTGACCATCGTCGTATAGGATGATTGCGATCATGCTGTACACGATGCGGTCAACGAGTGTGTCGCGCACGCTTTCGTTCTGTGCGTCTTTCCCTTTGCCCAGGAGCTCCTTGAGACGTGCCTGCTTGGTGGCAATGAGTACTTCCACCGACTGTCCTGGTGTGATGCCTACCTGCTCAGCTGACAGCTTGAAGTTGATGTATGGATCTACACCATTGGCGTAGTCGTTACTCTTGCGATTGTGTAGTGCTTCGATCTCGGTCAACAGGTCCTTGAACGCAGAGTCAGACATCGCTGTACACCCAGTCCTTCATGACCGTGAGGTTGGTGTAGGTCAAGTCCATATCGTCCATTGCTCGCACGAAGTAGTCTTCCGGACGCTCCAGAATCGTTCCGTGCTTGGTGAGTGAAGTGTGATGCTGAGCGTAGATGAACGGCGCCGAAGTGTCGATGCCACGCACGCCCCACCTTCGGTATGTGCGACCGTAGGAGATGAGCTCGTTCGTATACTTGCGATTCATACCTAGCAGATGCAACTGGAACTGATCGCCACAAGCAACACGGATATGGTCTACGAGGTGGACTCTTATGTCCTCCTTTATGTCCAACAAGTGTCGCGGGATGCCGAGTGTCGTGATATACGGCAGCGCTCTGAAGCCCCGAATACAACTAAGGCACTCGTGCCAAGATGATCCCTGCACAACTCCCATGTAGTTGAAGTCGGTTGTGACACGACCCCCTTGGTAGAAGTCATGGGCCTGCATGAGAGTAGCCTTCATGTCACCTATCGTGTCGGGCACGACGATCTCGTTCACCATCATGTCTCGTGCCAAACCTATCAACGCTTCTGGTGTTGTGTCGATGCCTTCGGCAGCACCGTTATCCAGAATCATGTAGCTGCCATTGCGCCGCGCCTTACGGTAGGCCGCTCTGTATCGTCTGTTCTCCAGACACTGCGGAAGCAGGAGTTGATAGTCAGTGTGCTGGATGATGTTGGCGTTCTCATAAGGAGGAATCAAGGCCAGACGCATTATGTCTCCCGAGTCAGAGGTGCCACCAGGACGCGGTGGAGCTGGTGGGCGTGTAGGTGGAAAGCCAACACACCTACCAGCATGCCCGTACCAACGGGATGCTTAATAGCGTAGTCACTCAGGGGTGGGACGTCGACCTTGAACCAACGTTTGATTGCAGGTCCGAGGCCGAGTGCTAAAGCCTCATAACCGAACACGGTCGCGGCCACCTTTGAGGTGACGGTCTTGGCTGAAGGTCTGGTCACTGCAACTCCTTGGTGAAACCAGGTAGAGCTTCAGCTGCTACACGGTCCTGAAGAGCTCGAATCTTGATGAAGGTGTAGCGCGCATAGTTCGAAAGGTCTGCCAGCTCGTACAGTGCCTCCTGCATCGTGTCGACACTCAGGAACTTGCCAGGGCCGTACTTCTCTGCCCCCATCTCGTGGCGTTGCCGCACTAGCTCGTCGAACTCGTCACTGTACTTCTGAAGACCTTCAGGCATTGTCACTGCCGAACCTCTCCTCGTTGAACTGGCGCTTGTCGTTGTACCCGGCCAGTAGGTCGAACTTGAGGATGCCTGCGATATTCAGGAGGTAGATCAGAACGTCAACCAATTCATCGCCCAGGTCGTGGCGTGTATTCGGATCAGTGAGCCGAAGGCTACCACGTTCGATCTTCTTGACTATGTTGGCGAACTCCCCCACCTCACCGAACATTGCTACAGTGTGATGGATGACGCGCGTGACAGTCTGTCGAACTGTATCGTTCTCACTGGGTGAGATTGAAGGGAACCATCGTTGACTGTCTGCAACGCACTGCCTCGAAAGATCGACGAGGAGGTTTTCTGCGACACCAGGTGGCTCAGTCATCATCTTTCCCGTCTCTCGATCGAAAATCTGTACTATGACCTTATCATCATTTATGGTCACGAATAGCCTCCAGAAACTCCATCTTCGCCGTACGGGAATGATCTCCGAACACTCCACGCATTGCAGCCGTCTGAGTAATGACACCAGGCATCTGTACGCCGCGCATCGACATGCACATGTGCTCGCCTCGGAGGATGACTGCAACACCTCGAGGCTCGAGTTCGGCCTCGAGTGCATCGGCGATCGCTGCGGTGAGTTCCTCTTGCACCCACAGACCTTTGGCTATGTTCTTCACTAGCCGTCCGAACTTGCTGAGCCCTGCCAGCTTGGTGTTGGGGACGTACCCAACATGTGCTTGACCGTGAAACGGTATCACATGGTGTGCACAAAGGGTATAGAAGGGGATACCGACCTCGATGATCATCTCGTCAGACGTAGCATCGAAGGTAGTGAAGTTGAAGGGCTCGCTCTGTGTCAGCTCGTTCATCATCTGGACGAAGCGGCGAGGTGTGTCCTTCATATGGGGTATGTTTGTGTCGACACCAAAGCGCTCGAGCAAGGCTGCCGCGAGGTGTTCTGTACGAGCACCCTTAAACACCTCGTCCCAGTTCCACGCATGCACTGTACCTTCTGGTGCTACGATGGTGGAGCCGACATCGTGGATGCGATACGGGGGCGTCGCTGGCTCGGTAGGAAGGTCAGTCACTGGTATGATATTCTCCCTCAGTCTGCGCAGCTGTTCCTCGCTTAGCTCTACGTTGCCCATTCAGATGCCTTTCCGGTTGTGGTCCCAACGTTCCAAAGCGTCCATCATAGTCAGTTCTGGCACGACCGTATTTCCATACTCACCAGTAGTTGCATGAGCACCGACACGGATGTAACACCACTTGATCAGCTCTTGCGGCAAGCACCATGCAATCCAACGAACAAACGCTTCCCGTCGTCGATTGAACAGGTAGCGACGATCCAACCAAAGGTACTTCAACCTGTTCATAGTTACCTCGCACGCTCATGAGGGGGCCACAAATAGTTGTGGACCTGGACATTGAGCTTCCAGTCCAGACGTTCTCGCTGGACCAACTCTACCAACTTCGCATTGTCGATGGTGCCCCATACTGCACCATAATACACCTGCGCATCACATATGCGTGTGACAAAGTCTTGCCACAGGTGTATAGCCTGTACGAAGTCGTTCTCGTCCTTGATAACGAACTTCACAGCATCCTTAGCACCGAGACGCTTCAGATTCTTCAGGCGCATCTCGTCGAAAGGATTCTCACCGCTTCCTGACAGCTTCCAGTCCATAATGATATGTATGGACTGATTCCAGTAGCCTACACTGTCTGGCCACTGTGTAGTACCATTGGTGAAGGCTTCGATGGTATAGCCACGTTGGACCAGTGCTGCGATGAGTGCATTCATCTCATCCTTGGGTTGCAGGAAGGGTTCTCCTCCGGTCAACGTCACACGCTTCGGGTAGGGCTGGACACGCACCATCACATCGTCGGGAGTAACCTTCTCCCACTCGTGTCGATACTTCTCTGGGTCGATTGCATGTTGTGTATCACACGGCCAGCCAGGACACCTGAGGTTGCACCCAGCGAACCGGATGAACTGTGTCATGTGTCCTACGCCAGGACCTTCACCCTGGCAACTCGTGTACAATTCGGACAGTCTCACGGATGAACGTCCTCTCCGCGCAGCGCAGCAGCTGACGCACTCATTCCGTCAGACGGTTCCACGACACCCGCATCGGGGATCCACAGGGAGGTATTTGTTGTCGTCTCCCTGATCTCAACGGCTTCGACGCGAAGGCTCTTGTTGAATATTCGGTCAACAAGTTCCTGGATTTTCTCGGCAACCATCCGTGCTGTCGCTTCGACTGTCGGCCATGGTAGGTCAGGGTAGTTTCGGTCTACCGCAGGCAGATTGTAGGACGTGCGACCTTCTTCCTCTGCTGCGATGTGCAGGAAGCCAACGTCGCCGAATGCAAAGACCTTGGAGTCTTCAGCAAGCAGAACTGGTAGCAGAGGATCCTTGACTCCGAGCATGCAGCCGTGGTCGAGCTTGTCGTCGATCCATCCGCGCACGTCTTGCTTCAGCAGTCCGTACTCTGTACTGATGCCCTCAGCGTTCATACCCTCGTCGAGTTGCCACGCGCAGAAGAAGATCCTCACCTTCCACGAGTGCCCATGTAGGTTCGCACACTTTCCGCCGAGGAAAGGAAGTCGGTGTGCGGTCTCGAAGTTGTGCTCGATCCCGACTGTTGCGATGCCACTCATTATCCACCCCAAAGCCAATTGAAGGTCCGACCGAACAGTCTCACTCGGAATCCTTTGAGTTTCCTCTTACCTCCTGGATACCACCACACGCGTTGGATCATCCTGCCCACCACCCAAATGCGAAGTGCCCTGTCAGCCAGAGCATGAAGGCGAGTACGAAGAACCTGTAGGCGGTGAACTTCTTCGGCTTGTTCCTGATCGTGATCCAGTTCCACACGTGCTCGGAGAGGGTGTCACCTGTCTTGCTGTTCAGGAGAGCGACACCCTCCGTAGCCAGGATCGCCACACCGATAGCGATCCAGATTGGCGTTGCCCAGTTCATCTACGCCTCCACGGGTACATCAGGTTCAGGTGGAGTCGGTTGATCCTGACGTACACTGAGTCCCGATCCTTCCACAGAATCTTGCTCCTGTACTTCTTCTTGAACAGTGGCTTCGGAAGGATCCCGATCCAGTTCTCTCTGGTCTTCCCCCACTGCACCATTGTTGACCTCTTCCTTCTTCTCGCGTAGGGTGAGTACAATCCCGAGCATGTTCTCACTGCGATGCACTTCGAGCACACCGTCGAGTGCTTCGAACTCCTCGTCGGTAACGAGAATGCGCCACCCGCAGTTGCTGTTGCCTGTCAGAGCACCACCGAAGCGTTTGACCAGGCAGCCAATGACGATGTTCATGTTGTGTATGTTGGTTCGCGCCAGAGCGAGCTGTTGGATGAGCTCTTCCTTCTGACCTCTGAGATGGCCAATCGCCTCTTCGGAGTGCAGCACCTTGATCCGGCTACCCTTGCCCATCTGAAACCACCTCGGTCTCTCCGTCCCTGAATCGTGCTGGCTCGACAAAGATCGGTTTACCCCCTAGCGTGGTACCGATCCGAACTTTCACTCCACGCCTCTGGGCACCAACCCATAGTGACAGGTACATGTTGCCAGTGCTTCGGCCATCGGGACAACCGAAGCAGTCATCGATCGAGTGTCGACCATGATCGCAGCGATCGAGGTCCTCAGGGGACCACTTGACGTTAGCGTCAGCGTCGATCCTCAGCTCTTCTGTCGAATCGCTAGCAGCCCGACCCAATGCCTCTTGCTGCGTCACTAGCGGCACTCCCTCATGGGAACCATGGCCTTGGTTCTCTTTGTGATGAGCATGCCTCGGTCCCATCGGTTTCCCTGGGGCAGGTAGTACGTGTGCGTGTAGTGAATACCAGTCCTTTGGTTCTTGGTCTGTAGAGTTGGTCACAGTTCAGCTCCCGTACACAGTTGGGTCGTCGACACCTGCAAGCTGGAATGCCTCGCGACGCTCGACGCAAGTACCACACTTCCCGCAGTGCAAGTGCTCGCCCTTGTAGCACGACCAGGTACGATCGTAGGGCACTCCCAGGTGCACGCCCTCGTGGACGATCACATCCTTACTGACGTTGATGAAGGGTGCCCAGATCGCGAAGTTGTCAGCAATGAAGCCAGCGTTAGCTGTACGTGCAACAGTTGTCAGTTCGCGGACGAATTGCGGTCGACAGTCAGGGTAGACGGGATGATCACCTGCGTGCATGCCGGCGACGACAATGTCTGCCTTATCGTTCACAGCTACGGCGATGGCGATCGACAGCATCATCATGTTCCTGTTCGGAACAACTGTTGCCTTCATCGACTCGTCGGTGTAGTGGCCCTCAGGCACCTCGATGTGGTCGTGGAAGCCTTTGCCTACGAGTACCTCAGTGCCAGTCACCATGCGCGTTTGGGACGTGAGGGCACTGTTGCTGATCAGGTGGGTGATGCTGGTCAGGTCCACGATGTCGTGCTGGAGACCCAACGCCTCAGCGTGCCACCTGGCGAACTCCAGTTCCTTCTTGTGCTTCTGTCCGTAGTCGAACGAGATCATCCGCACCTCGTCCGCATTGACTCGTGCAAGGTACAGTGCAGTTACACTGTCCATACCCCCACTGACAACTACGATGGCCTTCATGTGCTTGCGTCCTCCTACAGTCACTTTACTTTATCGTACTTCTTACGATTACCGAAGGGGAACAAACGCTCTGTCCCACCTTGCTTCTGTCTATCGATCTGTCCTCGTTGCTCGAGTGTTGCAAAGATATAGTCAGCGTTGCGGGCTGTCAAGTGGTACCTCTGCATCAGCTTGCTGCGGGCAACACCTGGCTCGCGTACGATTGCTCTCAGAATCTTTGCAAACTCGTTCTCACCATGTGTCAGACCGACATTGTTGATGATCTCGTTTGTATAGGCACGCCAGCCTTCCATGTACTTGATTGCTACCAGGAGGTCGATGAGCTCTACTACCACACAATGGTTTGCAGAACGATTCCTACTGGCAGCAATCAGCACGGCCGTCTTGAGGGCCGACTTGCTCAAGCGGTCGTAAGTCGGAGTGAGGATCTCTGCCTGGGATGACTTGAGAGCGATCTGCATCATACGACGCTCGAGGTCATTATATCGCGCCCATGTTTCAGGTGCGAGTTCTGCTTCGTACGGTTGAGGCTGTTCGTAAACGAGCCGTCCCTCATCATTCTTGTACAGACGTGGCTCACTGAAGTAGAACTCTCTCAGGCCTCTCATGGTTGCAAGAATTTTATCCCTCCCTGTGGTATCCCTTAGGGTAGGGGGCCCGAGCGGTTTGACGCGGTCGACATCGGACTCAGCCGTGATGAAGACAAATCTGGGTACGAAGCCCGAACTCACATGCTCTGTTGTTAGCAGGCCGCACACCTTGTTCTTAATGCCTCCTGCGAACAGTATGAGTGTAGGATCTTTGACCTCGATGACTTCCTTCTTCAGCACACGCTTCTGGAGCTTGCCATCGTAGAGCTTGGTCAGTGTCTCAGCCATGCCTGCATAGTAGTCCTTCTTGGTGATCGCTTCGAGTAGACCACTGAACTCGTCGCGCAGGAAGATCGAAGGCTGTCCTGGCCTCGTTGACAATGATGTCATGAGGCCTTCGATGGAGCCATCTGTTGCTAGGATGACACTAGGATCCACTTCCTCAAGTAGGTCCATTGCAATGTCCATCGCGGTCGACTTACGCGTCAGGGTTGTGTCTGCCAGGATCATGAACCAGAGGTTGGGCTTGACTGTGCCAAAGCTCGTTGGTAGTCGAACAGATCCACTAAGCAACGACGACAGAATGACTAGTGCCCCCGCCTGATGATACTGTTCAGCAGCATCGCCAAGGCTACCTGCCCAGTCGATGTAGTCCTCGATGAACGTCCTCACGTTCTTTACAGCTGCTGTTTCCTCTTTGGTTAGTAGGTGGATGGGCTTGTCTGTTGGGTTGTCTACAGCGAGGAGCTTCCTGTTCTCCTGATGTCTTGTCCATGCTCTACAGACATCGATCCACAGGTAGGTCATAGGCTTGTTCTCGCGACGGTACTTATTACAAGCGGCGTCACGTGCGATTAGGAATACATCTTCACGTGTCAGGTCAGCTTCGAATAGGATCATCTGGAGCTTCCAGAGTGATCCACTCCATCCCTCAGGTGCGTCTTTGTCGGGCTCGTTCTCAAACAGAAAACGTGCGTGAGGAGGGAGTTCATCTTCGTGCTTGATCAGGCACTCTTCCCCAGATTTGTCTATAAGTACATCACCAGGATAAGGGAACTCACCAACGTCGATTTCGTCAGTGACAGCCGGATACTTCTTGAAGTCTTCCGGACGATACTTGTTTCGGTTGATTTGTTCGATCTTGACAACAGCTTCGCCGTACTCGGGCTTCTTGTTGAACGTTCCAGGCACACGGAGGAGCTGTGTTAGGTCCCAGCCGCTACGGTCCGCACCCTGGAAGGAATGGTAGTAGGCAATGCGCTTGGAAATCTCTTGTGCAGATTCTGGGTGCTGAACGTCTTCAAACATCCAGTACGCTTGGTATCGAAGCGGAGAGGACTCGATTGTGATGGTGGGCTTCACCAGAAGGTTGCTAGGATCACATTCGTCGAGGTCTGCCCATGCTGCAGTGCATGCGGTGACATTGTCCTTTGTCCGCTTGGCCGAACGAAGCAGCTGGGGGCAGAAGTACACATGATGAGTAGGTGTATACTTGTCGATGTGGTCCAGCATGTTGTCCAGCTGGTTTGGATAGGCGAAGAACCTTTCCTTGAAGTTATCTCCGGCAGGCTCCATAGTAGCAATGCATACGTGCCCCTTCACGGTAGGACCGAGGAGATGCTTAAAGAACGTCCCGATCTGCTTTGTCATATTACTCCTCGGGCGAGATGAAGGATGACGGCCGGACTCTTACCGGAAGCTCTAGAAACCGACTCTGCACACCCACTGGTTTTCTTAACCACGTTCCGAGTGATCGGCTCGGTAGCCGTACCAGCTATCTGTGTGGCGCCATCCTTCAGAGGTAGTAGTGGCGGTGGGGTGGTGGGTCCGGTCTCACTCTGCTTTCCGACTCAGGCAGAGTACTCCAGAAAGGGAGTCCTTGAGCAGAACTCGGCCTGCGGATGAAACCCAGTGCTTCCACCCTCTTGGTTATCCTGAGACTCGTACCGCCGTTCTACGGATTACGGGAGAAGGCTGTTGCTCTTGCCAGCTGCCGCCTTCACCATACCGCCAGACGAGGGCTGCTTGAACGTGTCGGGGTCGTAGGTCTTGATGCCACGAACCTCGTTGCGCTCGTCGTACTCCTCGCCGGTCTCCTTGTTCCTGCTCTTGCCCTTCTTGGTGACACCGACGACCATCACCTTGCCGATGAGGTCGTCGGGGTCGGGAACCTCGAACTCGCCCTCCTCGACGTCGTAGCCGCAGGCCTTCATGAGCTGAGCGAAGGTGTAAAGCGCCGGCGAGAACAGCATGCAGTTCGTCCACAGCTTGCGGTTCTCGTGTGGACCGGACTGGATAGTGAACTCCAGGTTCCAGTACGACTTGCCTTCGTTCTTCCCTTCCCTCACCTCACGCAGCTCGATGTCGGTCAGTGCAACGTGGTAGTCGCCACGAGGCAGGAGCTCGACACTCCTGGCCTCGGAGGAAGCTTCCTTGTCACTGAAGTTAACGCGCAACCCATCGCTCACGGGTCTCTCCTGTCTCTGTTACCTGTTTCTGTTCGTGCAGTTACGTAACGGTCAGGCCCACACTTGGGCAAATTTTTTAAGTGACCTGGTCTGGTAGGAGTACCTGATCAGTCACGCTGATGTAGCTGAGTAAGTCAGCCATGTCTGGGTTGTCCAGGACCATGGGCAACTTTCCTGTCCTGTCCTTGGCAACGATCTCGTCCGTTGCAGCAGTGAGGAGCAGGTGCTTCTGTTCTCCATCCACCTCCTTTAGGTACATGTAGCAAACAATGTCGAGGAAGCCAGCGACCTCGGCAGCTAACTTCCCAGCCAGGGAGGGCATGCGTTGCGAGAGACCAGTCTTCTTGTCCTTCTCGTTCTTCATCAGGGCAGTGAAGATGGTGTGCATCGGCAAGTCCCTGAAGGCGCGGACGAACTTTCGCATCTGCTCCAGGTTCTTGCCCCACTCACGCATACCCGGAACGTCGGGGTCACGATCCTCGTTGAAGTCCACCAGCTCCATCATGATCTGGTACATATTGAACTTCTGGATCTCTGTCAACGAATCCAGCACGACTGTTGAGTAGTCATGGTTGCCTGCATACAGTGCGTCGTAGACAGCCTGCATCTCAACCCATGTCTTCACACGGACGATATCGACGTTCGGATTGGAGTGCGTAAGGGTCAGCGTTCCACCCTCGAGGTCGACGAACAGAACCTTTCGCATCTCTGGAACGCTGTCCGCAGTGCCTGCCAGACGAGTTTTGCCTACGCCCGGATTGCCGTAGAAGAGGATGTTCATGTACGGCGGACGGTCTACGGCCTTGATGATCTTGAGGCCGCCCAGATTCCTGGGACTGAGAACTTCTATGTCAGTACTCACGATGTTGTCTGCTCCAACCTAAACTGTGTCGGCTGGTCTATGTTCAGCCGAGCTCATACCAGGTCTGGTTCACGTATGAGCCCTGGCAGATCCCCACACTGGTCTGGCCCTTCAACTTCCACGGTCCCCAGAACGTGTCGATGTGTCCGTCGTATTGGTACCAACAGGTGAACTTGACTCTGTGATACCCCCATCCATAGTCGCACAGCGAGTAGGCGTACACTGGCCACTCGGCCCAACTGCGGCACGACCACACTGCCTGTGCAGGTGCTGCAGGGATCAGTACAGTCGCTGCAACGATAGCACTGACGAGGCCCAGTCGGACTAGAAGTTTCCTCATCACTTATCCTTCTTGTTGTTTAGTCGTAAAAGGGCCAACCACGCTCTGGCTTGATTGGCTGAGATGCTGGAGGTAGTCCACGCTGTAGCCGTCCAGTCGGACTCATCGTGCGGTCGCTGGGCTGCCTGACGTCTGACCGCTTGCACTGGCAAGACTCGTTCGGATGAGCACCACCGAATCCATCATGACATTCGCACGTGCACATGTCGAGCACGACTTCACCCTCGACAGTGTCGTGAGCCTTGATGAGCTTGTCCAGCGCCTGCATCAGTGGTGTACGCTTCAGCCACTCTTCGGGCTCAGAGGAGACCGCACGTTCGTACTGGTGCATCCACTCGTTGAAGACTTCTTCAGGTGCGTTCTGCATGACTCTGAACTCGAGCCACTGGTGTCGCTCGTAGATGTTCCTGGCACGCCGAAGAAGAAAGTTGACGACATTGATACGATGCGACTGTTCCATCTCGGTGAGACGGTACGGGTAGCCATCCTGTCCGTACCACCACTCTGTCTGGTCGAGGGTGTCGTGTAGATTAGGCATCGAGCACTCCTAGACGTGTTTGCATCGCCTTCTTCATGAACTGTCGGTACTGGCGAGCTTCGTTCAAGTGGTGCATGATGTCACTCATCGCACGATGGTTCTTGTCAGGCAGGCTGTCGTCTTGCTTAAACTCGACCCCGCAACACTTCTGGTTGAAGGTGCGTACGGTTCCGATATCCAACATGGGATACTTGAGCAGTTCGGCAGTAATCCAGAGCTGTGAGTTGATGAACTTCCTATCGAAGTGACTCACACCACTTCCAGCCAGATATACTTTGCCCTTGGGTACGTGCAGTCGGACGAACTTGAAGAGCTCCTCGTCGACGGCTCGCAGGTCTCTTCCTCTGTCAAGTTCCTGAAGGAGGCCATTGTCGGTGTGCATCTTCCGAACGATATCGTTCTGCATCAGACGGTCGTAACCATGCTGTGTCGGCTTGCACACAGCTTCCATACTACCGATCACGACGAGCTCGAAGTCAGTCAGGATCGCACCAACTTCGATGATCTCGTCCTCGATCTCACAGCTGCCAGTAGTCTCCAGATCCACCCAGAAGATGGCCTTTGCGCCTGAAGTAAGTCCCATCACTTGTCTACCTTCACCCATGGCCAAGTGAACGTACAGTACAATGCATAGCGCCACCGTGTCCCGAAGGTTTTCCGTGCCTTGGCGATGACAGATGCGTTCAAGGCGACGAAGAAGGTACCAACGAGTAGGTAGGCGCACCCCAACACGGTTACTAGAATTGCTATTTCCATCACTCGTTACCCTTGCTTTCAGTGGAGGGCTCTTTGTCGATCCAGTAGTGATATTTCCGTCTCTCGAACTGAGTCTCTAGGGCGTACCTGTAGTCTCCTCCATCGTTCGCGGAGAGGCAAGGCTGCTTGAAGGCACAGTTGCGACAACCGAAGCGTCCAGCGTTAGGGTAGATGAGAAGGTTCGGATTGGTAATCTCCGAGGCTTCCATAGCAATCTTCAGACCAGTCTGTGCTGTCTGAATGTCGTTCCGATAGACTGTGTAGGACGCATGAAAGTGCTCGCCATGCTCCTTGAGCCACTCAATGAACTCACTGTAGAGGCCTGCAGCATAGGCTTCGGGATCATTGTCGCTCACAACGCGTTCGTACGTTTTCGCATCACAGGCGAGGCTCTTGCTAACGGAGAAGCGCCGTCCCAGTCGAGTTACCTTCATCGGCTCAGGCTCTTCGGAGAAAGCCTTCTTCTGCTCGAAGTAGACAAAGCCAACGATGTCGATCCCAAGCATACGCATTGCCCAGACATAGGAATCGATCTGATCGTCGAGCTCCAGAAACTCCTGCTGGTCTTCGGCGAGCTGCGCTGCAGTCTTCCAGTCAAAGATCCAGAGGTTTCCATCAAGGTCTTCCATGATGCAGTCGATGCGACCACCGTACGTGACAGGAAGACCTCGCCACTCAGACCAGAAGAGCTCTCCCCAGTTAGCTATCCCAATCGCATCACGGAGTCGTATGACAAGGATGTGCTCGCCTGCCTCGTTACGAAAGGTATCGTACTTGTTCGTAACCAGGTGCTCTTTGAAGCGCTTCCAGCAGACCTTGCACTTGCACCACTGGTACTCGCCAGGTCCTGCAGGACCAACAACACCGTCATGTGTGCGACGAACGAGTGCAGGTACAGGTACCTCGAAGCTGATCTCTACCTTGCGCGGGCGGTACTGCTCGCGCATCTCGGGATAGACCTTCGCTTCATGGTAGCGGAGCATTCCCTCACCGAGTTCGACGCGCTCACGGTAATCGGTCAGTACTTCCTTGTCAGCAGGACCATGATACTGTTCATACTTCTTGAGCTGTTCTTTACACTTGGCCCTGAAGATCTGAATGGCCATCTGCAGAACGGTTTCTCGGGGAGCTCCCCAGAACTTGGGCTCGTAGAAGACTTCCATCGCCTTGTGATAGGCGACTCCGAACTCGAGCGGCTTAGCTGTTGTCGTCGGATAGAAGTACTCCCTAAAGAGCCAACTCCAGCGACGTCGACATCCTCGGAAAGAGCGACGTTCAGACGTGTGAACTGAATGAGTGAGATCCAGTTCGATGTAGTCATTCACATCAAGGAGATCGAACAACTTGATTGCTTCAGCAGCTGTAGTCACAACACCACCTTGTTGCTTTTATAACTCTTATTATAACCCACCGCAAAGCCTCAACGCAACAGGATTTTCCTTTGGGAAGCTGGGACATAAAAGTTACTTGGGTACACCAGGAAACATTGTTGCCAAGCCTTCGAGGACCATATTCACTGTGCGCCAGATAATATCTGCTTCAGTCGCCAAGCGAAGATCCTTGCCTACATACACAACGAGTTGCTGTTCAGTAATGCCTGGATGGGTGTCGATTGGGTAGAATTCGTTTGTGTAGTCCACTGTCCGAAACAGTCCGGACTCTTCATCCCACTTCCAAAAGTCCTCACCGTCAGTGAAGATAGGTCTCTGACAGTTCTTGCACGGCGGGTGTGTCATTTACTCACGAACTCCGTCCAGTCGCGTACGGTCTTACCATCTTCATCGTGATCACCTGTGACAACTTTGCCCACTAGTCGTCCTTGGTCAACCATCTCCTGGATGCACTGGGCCAGAATAGCCTGCAGACCTGAACGGAGACCCATCCTGTGCGCTGCATAGCTAGCTATCTCTACTGCGCCCGGACCGATCTCGGTCATCGCCACTCCTGACATTGTGGACACCAGACATGTGTCGTCGCGTGACCCAGCTCCGTCATGAGTGTGTTGTTGCACACACTGCACTCTTTGAAGTGTCGGGCGAAGACTCCGTCACCCCGGTACTCCGGTGCGTTACCACCCACAGGGAGGAGGTTTTTGCCTAGGGCCAAGAACCAATGATCTCCTCTTCCCCAACCGACAGTAGGCTTCTTGCACTGATCGCATACCCACCAGCCATACTTCTTGCCACGGGTGAAGCCACGCTTCTTGATACCTACACAGGTACAGAACTTGGTAGGCTTCTTGTACACACCACGTACGTAGGCATAGATGCCTGTGCGTTCGTACTTAGCTCGCTCTACGACGTCGTCGGTGAACTGCTGTACGAACTCATCGGCTAGCTTGTCATCGTCGAACGAGAGCAGAACGTACTTAGTCATAGATGATTCCCTCCTTCATCTGCCCCGCGATGTGCAGGCTGCTAAGCTCCATTACAGCCGCCACGCGGGCACCTTGCCAGTGGTTGACGCTTTCCCACTCTCCTATCTCGTTCAGTACTCCCTCGACTTGATCGTCCTCGACGAGGAGCACAACATACTTAGCCATTGTACCACTCCAAGTCTCGCTTCAGGTCGCGGACAGTGTCCATCGGGTTCCTTGGCAGTGACTCTAGAACTGTCGCATCAGTGAACTGCAGTATCGCGTTGGCTTCACCGTCCCGCCACTGACGTACGAGCTCCTCAGCCTTCGCGTCGTCCTCGAAACGGAGTACCAAGTACTTAGCCATACATCACACCGTCCCTCAGCTCGTAGCCATCAGGGAATGTAAACTGATGATCACTGTTCAGTACTGCTACCACCTTGAAGAGATCCTTCCCTCCTTCGATAAGGAAGTTCAGGTTCGCCACCTGCTCTTCGTCAACGCGAACGACCACGTACTTCTTTGCCACTACACTCCTCAGGTGTTGAACGCTTAACTACCACTATGTGATCAGACATCTTCACCTCGCAGTGCCTTGAAGAGCTTAGTCGCCTCCGGGCTCCAGCCACCTGAGGGTGTCCAGGTGTTCAGTTCGTCAGCTAGGTCTGCAAGCTCCTCCGGACGCCCGCGTACCGTCACTGTTGCTGCCGTGTAGCCCGCGATACCGATCTTGACTATCTTGTCCAAGAGAGCAAGAGCAGCCCTCAGGTCCTCTGGTGTCTTGTCTGCGAAGTCCTCCATGATCGCGTCGATCTCTACGGACTGCCGTCTGTAGCTAGTCATGTACTTCTCCAGTGACTCCTACACGTGGGCGGGTTCGCCACAGGTTGAAGGCGAAGGCCAGTGCGACGGGTAAGTGCGAAGTGAAAGTGTAGTGCTCGGTGAGCACACCGAACGTCAACAGAAGACATTGACTCAGACAGCCCAGAAGCCATGCTAGGCGCCGCTTACCTACCGACCCTGTTCCAGCGAGCAGCACGGAAGTGAATATCATGGTACCGGTAGTCAGTGGAATGTAGTCTGCGGGCTCCATTGCTTACCTCCTCAAGGTACTACATGCAGGGTTCGACCTTTTTTGCATCAGCTGCCACCTGTTCAATACGGTCCATCACCCGAGTGATGTCGCGAGCTGTGCACGGGTACTCTCCGTACTGCCTACCATCGGGGATCGGGACGCTACCGAACTTCTGTACGTCTTCGAAGAAGCGTGCACCGTCTTCATCATTGTCGAATCGTAGTGCGATGTACCTACTCATGCTTAGCCCTCCACTCACGCACTAGTTCAGTCAGAGTCTCTTGACCATCGTCGTCCTCTCCCATCAGGATCGCTGCAAGGCCGTCGAAGCGCTTAAACACCTTGTCAGTTGCAATGTCACAGGCCTTACCGACAGCCCCCTTGAGATCCTTCATGTACTCAGGCATCACCTCCTTCAGGGCCTTCTCAGTCGCTGACGTGATCATGTTCACTGAGCTGCGTGCTGTCTCTTCCAACTCTCTGCGAGCGTTATGAAGGTCCTTGAGCGTCTCGCGCGCTTCGGTGATTCGCTCGACTAGCTGAGCTAGTACGACATCAATACTCGGCACCATGTCTTCGTACTTGCTCACTAGTGCTCCAGATTCTTCCCTGGGAACTTCCATTCCTTCCTGAGGGCGATCTCTGCAGCCCTGACGGCAACACTGACGTGTTGGATGCACTCGACTAGTGCCTTTCGGTCTGTGCGGAGAGTAGTCAGTTCGTCCACCAAGTCGTTGTACCTCTTGACGAGTACTTCAGGCAGCACTACGCCTGTGTTGGACCCATCGCTAATGTACCCCGACGTACCCCACCCTGCCTGGTCGGTGTCTTGGTGCCACTCTACCTTTGGATAGTCAGCCTCGGGCAACATACTGATGCCTCCCTGATCCCAACAGCATTGCGTCGAACGCGATCGAGTACATCACTTCCAGCTTAGTGAAGCGCAACGTCGTAATCGCCTCCAGGACGTACAGTGCGATCACAAACTTGCCTCCATATCCATTCCTCGGTGCCAGCTCTGCACCCGAGAACTTGACGCACTGCACTGGCGCAGGTTTGCACATACAGTCCCAGCAGAAGATCGATCCGTTCATGGGCCTCTGGTAGCATGTGACATTGCCGCACTGATGTAGACGCTCCTGTGCCCGCGACACCTCTGCAACGATGGGTGTAAGCTCTTCGTCTCCCCAACCCTCATGCTGGGGAACGTCTCCGTACCACATCCGCCTGACCTGTTTACATAACTTTCCTAGCAGCGTCATTGTGCTGCCTCCTTTCGTGCCCCTGACCCTTGTGACGGGTTCCTTCTCAGCATATGCCGTAGCGGCAGGGGCCCCACGAGCATCAGTGGTCGAGCTTGATCCACACAACGAGCTCCTGAACAGAAACGGTCAGGCGAGCGCCGTTCGAGTTCTTCGAATCCCTCAGGTGGTCGAGATCACCACACACCTCGACGCAGTTGGCGCCGTGGCTACCGCTAGAGCTGCTCGTTCGCCACTCGGTGTCATCCACTTAGTACCCCTCCTTCTCTTATACGGCCCAGCTGGTTGCTGGACTAGTCGACCATGTCGCCTGTCAGGCGGACGTAGGCGACACCTGGTGGCGTACCGGGGTCGACTGCAACGAACGTTGGATTGTGCAGGTTCGCTTGCCCCTCGGGAACGAATACTGGCTCGGTGTACTGTCCGCCCTTCGGCCGCGCCGGTGCGACCTTCTTCTTCCGCTTCCGCATCTCGGCGACCTCTGCTGCCACTGCACCTGTCGGCTCAGCCTCGGCAGTGTGCAGTAGGGTGAGGTGGTAGTTAGCTTCCTCCCGTGTGTCGTGGTAATCTTCGACTTCGAGGGTCTCGTCGTTGATGACAGCGAACCCCTCACGAATACTATACGGCATTATGGACTCCCTATCTCACGTAGCCTATGCCCGCAACGATGAGTACTGCTAGCGACAACAGCACTACAACTACTCGCCACAGTTGTAGTGCACGAGTCTTAGTTGCCGCGTAACGATCCAATGCACTTCTCCCTCGCGTGTGGACTTCCCTTTAGGGTGTTGGTAAGGTCCCGGCTGCCCGCATTTGTGCTACGGTTTCCGGATTGATGAAGGTTTCGAGCTCGCCTACGCGATGCATACAGTCACACCACGTACCACCCTTGCATCCGTACTCCTTATGTCCCTCCTCTCCCTGTACACCGTCTGATGCTGCGCGGGCACAGGACTTGCAAATCATGCTTCGTCACCTTCATAAGTTATGTCGCTGTCGGTATTGTCGCCGTAGAGATCGAGCTGGCCCCTTGCGTGGCCAGCGTCGACATACTTCTTCATAGTGTCGTAGTCAACATCCTTGAGGAGGGGTTCAACACTGTCACTCCACACCCACCATGGTCCGTCCATCTTCATTACCTCATGACGTATGTCAGCTATGGACGTGAACGTAGGTACTGGTGGCTTGTTCATTATTACCTCCCGAATGCTACCTGTAGTGCGGTCTCAATTGCATCCTGCTGCCCGAGATTCATTTTGGTGAGACGGTCTTCTGCCTCCAGAACCTTCTTCTGGTAGTCAAGAGTCTTGTCGCCGAGCATCATTTGCAGCCATGCCCACTTCTGCTGGATCTGTTGTACACGACCCAGGTCGATCGTATTGCGAGCCATGATGTCAGTGACTTGTACAGCGTTCTTCTGTCCGATGCGATGCAGTCGATCCTCAGCCTGTCGGTTCTTGCTGGGCGACCATGCACGATCGAAGAATGTTACATGCGAGCTTCGTGTCAGCGTGATACCTTCCCCACCCGCAGCAATCGTGCCAGCGAAGACGTGGAGCTTTCCAGCCTGGAAGTTTCGCACAAGGGTGCCTCGTGCATCCTGCGGGGTGTCTCCGGTCAAGAGACCATAGCTGATGCCAGCCTTATTAAGGCGCTGCCCGAACAGATTGATCATCGACTTGAACTGGCTAAAGAACACCAGCGGCTCGTCACTGCCTTCGACTATTTCCATAGCCTCGTCGAGCTTCGTACTCGGGTCGGCTAGGACATACTTCATCACATCTTCTTCGTACCACTTGTGGTACCTACGGTCGGTAGGTAGTGTCTTGATCAGCTCGGGGTGGAGCTTTAGGTGCAGGTCAACGTCCTCAGGCCGTACACCAACCTGGTGTGTGTCCCACAGGAACTTTGCAACCAGCTTGGGATTGTAGTTCTTGGAGCGTCTGCGAACCGTAATTGGACCTTCGATGTCAACTGAGGCAACGCTGAACTGTTGCAGCCTGAGAAGTTGAGTGATGACCGTCGGCGCAGCCATGGGCTGACCTTCATGCTCGCCGACCCAAGCCAGCATGTTACGCTTCATGTCATTGTACGCCCTGCGTTGCGTAGGTGACAGGTCCACCCAGCGTGTGTGGTAGTACTTCTCTGGCAGCTCCTTGGCAACTTCTTCCTTGCGCCGTCGAATGTAGAACGACTGCAGCTGCTTGTGTAGGTGAGCTACATTCCGTACACCAACAACCTTGTGGTAGCCATGAATCTCGTCCACTTCGTACTTGACGTACGCCTTGTAGAAGTTCCAGTAGCTCCTGAAGTTCTGAGGATAGAGCCAGTTCAGAATACTCCAGAGGTCTGCTGGTTTGTTGTCAGCCGGTGTACCACTGAGCCCAGTCTTGTATTGAGTCTTAAGCTTCTTCAGTGCCCGTGTGACTTGGGCCTTACGGTTCTTGACGTAATGGATCTCGTCGCCGATGATATGGAACCACTGAGTCTTCCGCATGGTCTCATTGGGATCCTTCTTTGGATCGACCAAGAGCCTCAGTGCGTCCCAGTGCATGATGTAGACGTCAGCCTCACGGAGACGTACAGCTTTCAAGAAGGAAGCGCGGTCCTTGGGCTGAAGCACTCCCACACGGAGGGGCTTGCTGCCGTCGTCGAAAGTCTTGAACATCCATTCGTAGTGATCTTCCCATTCCGAGATGATCGACATACGCGTCAGGATGAGAGTAGGTCCGTGGGCTTTCCCTTGCCTGGCGAACTCACGGCGACGCTTCCAGTCAAGGTCGATCGCCTCTAGAGTCTTCCCCAGACCCATGTCGTCACCGATCAGGATGGCGTTAGTATCCTTGAACTTCTTTGTGACAAGTGCTTGGTACTCTCGGAGCTTGTAGTTCTCTAGCTCTTGCCACGCCGGCTGCTGCTTCATGACCTCACCTGCTTGTACTTCCGAGCACAGTGAAGTAAACTGGACAGAGCCAAAGAGTACACCAGATGCCTGCAGACGACTTCTCGAACTCCACCTTCATCGTCATGAATCCGTGCCGCTTTTTGCATTGCCTACACCAGCACCCATCTTCCACATCGGCTGACATTGATGGTGGACACCATACTGCGCCCTGATACCGCTTCTTCCTTCGGAAGACCTTACGGCCTCTGCCGAAGTCACGTTCCTGCTGTTCCGTCATACGTAGTTGTCGAGGTTGCTACTGGCTGACTCCAGATCACGCTTGGCTCGTGTGAGTGACTCTTCTGCATCCTTGTACCTCTTGACAGCAAGCCACTTCGGACATGACTCTACCAGTTCGCGTTCGTGACCAAGCTTGCACTTACAGCCATCAGGCTTCGTCATGTGTTCCATGACAATGTGCTCCAGCCACGCCTGGTCGTATTCAAAGTACCTCGCAATGATCCCCACCACCTCAATACCTTGACTGTTGATCTTCTCGAACCAGTCCTGGTTCTTTCGTTCCCTAAGCTCTTCGTAGACCACGTGTATCACCCTTCAAAGATGTGCCATACGGTGCCTGACTGTTTCTGCACCGTGCCAATGAACCTGAGAATGCCGTCGGGGATGGGCCGTGCCGTACTGACGATTGTGATCTGACGAACAGCTGTAGGCTCTCGGTCAGGATCGACTGCTACCCACAGAACGATGCCACCATTTTGTTCACCTACACTCAGCAGGTCTGCACCCACAGGGACCTTGATCTCCTGCGGGAGGCTAGTGTGTATGAGTGGGTACTTCCAAATCGTGCGCGCCATTGTGCTGCTTTCCTCTACGGTAGGAGCTTGGGATCGATGCCTTGTTCTGCGGCTAGCTCACGGAGTGACATCTCACGCTGCCGTGCATGTGCCTGAGCAGCCTCTTCGCTTGCGCGTATGCGTTGCTCCCTTTCCTGACGAAGGTGTTCGGAGTACTCCTCTTCCGTCATTCCGTAGAGATCCTTGAAGTACAGTGAGTTGTTCTCAGCGAACTCATCGCACTCCCGATCGTGGATGCATTCTCTGTCGAAGGTGCAGTCGCAACGTCCGGCCTTGAGGAAGTAGTGGTAGGCCTTGTGTGCAGGTTCCACCTCAGTCTCCCCGTCGAGGATACGTGCAGCACACTTCAGACCGTCGAGCCAACCCTCGGCGAGGAGCACTGCTGGGTGGAGCTCCCGCAGACCTTCGACGAGGTTCCGCAAGTGCTTTGCGTACGCGAGCATTCGAGCCACGCGGTCTGCAGGTGCCTTAGCCTCGTTGTCACGAGGTCGAGTTGCTCCCTGCTCGAGGTAGCCCGCCTCCTTGGAGAGGATCCTGGTGGCCTCCTTGAGAACTTCCTCCATCACTGTGTAGGAGTCCTTCTCAGACATCGGACTCCCCCATGACCTCGAGATGCCTAATGGTACGCTTGATTGCAGTAGCTTTGTCCTCGTGGGAAAACTTCAGCTCGGTGAGCTGTGACACCATGGTACTTGGTGCAGATGCTTCCTTGGGTTCGTGGCGGTAGGTCTTTATTGCGACGAACTCCTTCGTCTGCTTGGTGATACTGATCGTGACTTCGTAGTCGCCATCGACCTTGATAACCTCGAACTGGTCACTCACTACAACCTCCCCTGCTCCCCGAGGGTGTGGACATTGGAGAGGAACTCTGCTTTGCCTGGGTCCGTCTCTAGTTGCTCTTGGAGCTGCCGCAGTAGCGTTCGCGTCTGGTAGATGTCCTTGGGATCATCCAGACCGTACACACCGTAACGCCTGCCCAGCTTGTGTGCAAATGCATCTGTCTGTTTGATGGCACCCTCCAACATCCTGATGTGGCCATCGAGATCCCGCTTCAGTTGTTCTGGTGTCATTAGAGCTCCCGTGTCCTCATTGGTCCTTCTTTCTATTCGCTAGCACCTCGTTTGCCTGTTCGACACTGATCACAGGGCGCCCACAGCACTTACATGCTACCTTCTTGATACGATCTGTCCTAATGTAGTAGTGGATGAGTTGCGGTTGCTCCCCAACAGCCTTGGCATACTCACTGACCGAAGCATACTCGTGGAGTTCAAGCTTGTCCTTCAGATCATCCAGAGCGGCTTCACGTAAGAAGTCCTCGATACCCATCCCCTGCGGGCGAGGCCGCTCATGGGCCATAGAGTTACCACCTAGCTGCGACGTAGGGTTTGTCGGGCTTCGGTACTTCTTCGACGCTGATGATCCATGAGTCGGGCATTGTCTGCGTCCCCGCAGTTGGCCTTGCGTTGAATAGATGTACTGTGTTGACAGCATGCTCCTCAAGACCCAAGTACTGCATCACCGACTTGCGATCGTACTGCTGCCCCTGCTGCCGATGTCTGATCTTGTACCACTTGTACTTCTCCATCGCATGCATGATTAGTTCACCTTGCCCGTGAATGGATTGATACGTAGGCTTTGCAGGTGACGTAGGACTTCTTCGACGAAGTCGTCACCCCAGTCGGGATACGGATCTCCGGGCAGGTGTAGGAGGTACTTCTGCCTGAGCTCCTCTGCCTTGTAGCGTGCCTGGTCACGAAGTGCCTGCAGCTCAACGACATCGCCCACTAGTTGCTTACTCGCTTCTAGTACCTCAGGCACGGGCGCACTCGGTGTAGTCATAGGCGTGTCACTCTCACAGTCTCTAGGGCAGTGATCACTGCATCGGTGAGCTTGCCATCCGGGTAGGCCTCCCTAGGCAGTAGCTCGCTCCAAAGCTTGTACTGTGTAGCGAGAGTTGCTGCCTCACTGTCTAACTCCCTCAGTCTTCGTCTCAGGTACGCTGCCTGCTGTCGCTGTGCATCAGCGGTCACTGGTCTCACTAACCTTTCTGAGCTCACTGCTTAATAGACTCCTATAGACCCGTTGAGACTCGCTATAGACCGAGTAGTACATAGCCCTCAATACCATAACACGGGGCTATGTGACCTCGTAGTTAGACTCTAGTGAGACTCTTCTGCACCCGCTTAACGTGTTCCACGTACTCATGACCGAGGCGATCGTCTCGAACGGGTGTACCTTTGATACCGCTCAGGGCAACCTGTAGAGTTGGGTAGATATGGTCGCCTATACGCAGCAGATCCGAGTCGCAGTGTGTCCCGTCTTCCCGGTGCACAACAGTCCGATCGATCAGTACACCCTCGGGTGCTTTCTTGGACCAAGGGATAACGAGCACACGACGCTTGTGGTGACATTTCAGTTTCATGAACGCCTCCTTAGAACAGCCCATACGATGACGAGCGCCACTAGTGCCCCCACAAGTGCTCCTGCTGACCCACTCGCAGTACCCTCACTCGCGGTGCTAACAGCACCAACAGAGATCATTACGACTCCTGGGTGTTAGCGTTCTGTTGACCGCTGCTGGAAGTGCTCTGCAAACCTTTCAACCTGCTCCATGGTCTGTGCCACCATGAGTTGGTCAGGTCGATCGAACTGCTTTGGTCCACGAGGCACCTCCGACGGCTCGGGAACACTACCGTCAGGGTTCAACTGTACGAGCCAGCCTGTGTCGTACCACTTGCAGCGATCATTCTTGCACTTGTATGTGAGAACACGGACGCCAGGTTTGGCGCTCTGCTGTGGTGCTCCACTAAGCTCCCCAGTCAGACCACACTTAGGGCACTTGCTTGCCTCTTCAATACTGGCCACGATACACCTACTCTGAGATCACTTCGTACTGGTGGACATTGGGCTTGGGCTCGTCGAAGGGAACGTTTCCCCCGTGCTCAGCGACTGCTCTGACCAGAACGTCGAAGTTCTCTTCCAGACGACTCAGTCTACGAATGATGTCAGCAATTTGCTGTGCAGCAGCATCTTGCATAGACGAGGCATACGTACGCTTCGCGGGCGCGTTATGCCAAAGTTCCTCGGTAGGCTCACGCAAGAGTTCCCACTGCGACGGTGAAGTACCACCACCTCGTCGGAGCTGTTTGATGCAACCCATTCGTATCAGTTCGCGTCTGATGGAACTGTAGTATGGTACCGATAAGCCCATACGCTCGACGATCAGTTTGGTAGTGAAGCCCTCCCAGACGGTCATCGGGACCGACCCAGTTTGCTGTGCAGACAGGACATCGGCCTCACTCGCCATGATCTTGTAGACCTCAACACAGTTCCGGAAGTTCTGTGCTACAGGCTGGTCTTCGGTTTCAGTCATCTAATCACTCTCCTCTCTTCAGGTCTCTCAACTCTTGGCAAATCTTATCGTACTTACCACGTTGCTCATCTGTATATCGTCGTCCTCGCTGCCGCTTACGATTAAGGAACTCGAGCATGAGTTTTGCTTGCTGCTTCTTGACAATGAGATGAGGTAGTAGCGCTTCCAGGAAGACCTTCTGCTGATCTACAGTGAAGGCCGTCAAGAGGTATACATGACCATTCCATGTCACCACACCTCCAAAGGTCTCTTGTATCAAGTCAAGAGGCTGCCTGACTCTCTGACTTACGGATACCACACTGGTGTAATTGTTCTTCCTGGTTGAGAGGTGGATGCATCCTTCACCGTCGAAGAAGCCGGCTACATACCCCAAAAACACTTCTCTCATTCCTTAATTATACAGTATACACCTTGATGTACACAACGGGCTTTCCGTTCCGTAAATGTTCGTAACACTACCTCAGAAAATGGTCGGTGGCCACTCGAGCGGCTCTGACTCGCTGCCTGGTTGGCTGGGGAACAACTGGCGCAGAGGCCATCCGGGCTCAAGTGACCACCAGTGTAGGAGACAGGATTTGAACCTGCAAAGGATCGACGCCTGTGGACATATGCCACTAGTTGTCGAACTGCGATCACCAATTCGCATAGCTCCCACTCGTGAGCCTTTTATCGACGTGCTCAGGTCTAGGCGAGCTACTCGGCCTCGGTCGCCGGCTCGGTGTCGTCCGCGGTGCCCTCGGCCTCGGTGGCACCCTCCGCCTTGGCCGCGGCAGCCTTGGCCTTGTCGGACAGCTTGGCTGCCGCGTTGTCCCGACGCTCCTTGGCGCGCTCGTTCTTCTTGATCCACCAGTCGACGCCGGCCTCAATCTTGACAGCGTTGCGGGGGTTGCCGTTGCTGTCTTCGATCGTCTCCGCCGGGAACGGGTTGTCCTTCGGTGCGTTCTTGGCGTACGAGTAGACCATCTGCGGCTTCAGCTCCGCCACGACACCCTCACGCGTGGTGTACAGCCCGCGCTCGGTGATGATCTTTGCCAGACCGACCGGAGTGGTGTAGTCCTCCGGCAGGTCACCTCGCTTGGCGGACTTGTCCTCCGCCTTCGCCTTGGGCTTGTCCTTGGTCTCGGCCGGAGCGTCGACCTCCTCGACCTCGTCGTCGGAGCCCTCCGTGCTGTCGACGTCCACGTCGGTGGCGAAGTCGCTCTCCTGGTCTGCCGTCAGCGGGACGTATTGGACCTCCGAGCCCTCAACGTCCTCCTCGCCGTACGGTCCGACCTGCTCGTCCTCGACGCCGCCGGTCGCCGCGTGTCCGCCCTCGGCATACTCCTCCGTGCTGCCGTAGCGGGTGTCGCGCTCGTCAATGTCGCTCATGTTGTCCTCCTACCCTTTGCGGGCATCGGTTCCATTTTGGTTGCAAGCTTGCTGCTTGCTCTACTTCTATTATATATGAACTAGAGCTGGAAAGCAAGCCCTGTCACATAGGAATCTTGAAAAAGTTTTTGGCCGTTTCCTCGGCGGCAGTTATGCCATATTCTCGACGACATCAATCACCTCTCGCACCGTAGCTTGTCGGCTGAAGTCGGCCAGGAGCTTCGCTGGCAACTTGAATTCCACGCGCTCCTTGTGTGTAACAGGGTTTGTACTCGTCACGACTGACCTAGCAAGGGCGTAGTACAGATCTCGTGGGACGTTGAGGATTGCGTCGCCTGAGTAGTCACCATTATGATGAACGTAGATCATCTGGTCGTCGCCAGGGCACTTGACGTCGTCGAGTTCCCTGTGTGGGCGATCGTCTTCCCAGTCAAAGGTATGCATCAGTCTACATCCTCAGGCAGGAGTTGCTCAAGGTCGTAATCGTCACGACTTCCGTCTCCGAGACACCAGATCAGACCGCCACGAATCCCGTCGACAGTTGCGTCGTCATCGCCAGAGTCTTCAAGTGAAGCCATCGCCTTGTCGACCTCCTTGGCAATCATGGCCCGGACTTCCTCTTCGGATCGCATCAGCAGCTGTCCCCGATCTGGGTCTTGTCGTAGGTCCTTGCACTGACCTCTTTCCTCTGGTCCTTGTGCTGCGGGCCGTTACTGTTTGTCCAACTCGAACGGCAGACTATGAAGAGACCACTCTCGTCGTTCCCCTTCTTGACGACCGAACGAGTCTCTGGGTGGATACCCATCTCGCCAGGCTCGCAACCAGTGAGGAGAGTCGCTGCGATGGCGACGGTGAGTGTGACAATGGTCTTACGCATCTTCATCCTTCCGAGTGACCTTCGTAGCGTATGACAACCTCGATGGCACCCTCTTCAAGGTCGGTGACGTCAGTGACGACGACCTCAACGAGACTGCCTGGTGGAATTGGCTTGTCGGGCATACCCGTCAGCCTGTAGTGAATCTCTAGCTCCACGGTTACCTTTCCTTCAGCGAGGCCTGTAGGCTTGTGTCTGTTCCTGACGACGTCCTTGCTTCCTGTCGAGCTTGCCGTCGTTCCTCCGTACAGCAAGGATGAAGACCCTTGCACCGCTCTCGAATGTTGGAATTGGACGCTTCAGGTCCTCCACTGTCAGGCCAAGCATATCCAGGAACATCAACCTCTCGGCAGGTGTCTGCCCATACTTACAGACGACACGTGCTGCCAGAGTCTTCTCCTCGTCCAGAGGCTCTGGCGGTGTCGTCAAGACAGACCTGAAGTTATCAGCCACTGCCAATCCCCTCAGCCAATCGCAGCAAGTCTGCTACGCCATGTTGGTGCCCCCACCGTCGCCACGTCTCAGTGAAGGCGAACCAGTCCTGGTGCGTGCCAGTAGGGCCAAAGGGGTCAATGAATTCTGGACGCCTCGGTGGTCTAGTGGCGGGATCACCCTGTGTAGCAAGTTCAGCTAGTCTTCGAAGAGCAATCAGGAACTCTTCTGCTGTCATCTTCTTGTCAGTCATCACATCACCACTAGTGTCTGAACAGGTCCATTAGCTGGTGCGATGTCGATAGCACTCATGACTACACGTGTGGATGTAGATTCGGGAGTTCGCAGCAGTGCACCCTCGGGTATGAATGGCAAGTCGACCTCGTATACAGTCTCACGCGTCTGGCGTTGTAGCTTGACGATCGTCTTCACTAGTCCTCCTCCCGCACCGTCTCGGTGTTGAACGTGGGATGCTTCCTAATCGGCTTGCTGATGAAAGCCCCCACCCAGAGCATGATGGGAATGCCCAGTGGCAGACCAACAACTGAAACACACAAAGCAACACCAACTGCACCGATGGGTATTGCGAGAAAGAACCTCAGTATGACTTTCGGCGTCGCCTTACTCGGCTTGAGCTGAGCGTCGCCGAAGTTCCCTCCGGGCTGCACTCGCCTTTGGAGTCGTTTGTATGGGTCTGTGATGTGCTTCTCCACAACAGGGTTCAAAGCCTCTGTCATGCACTCCTTGAATGTAGGACGTGTCTTCATGGCATCTACCTCAAGTCACTGCCTCGTGGTTGGGGTGCATCTACATGACGTACGGTGCGCCACACGACATACAATGCTATGGCAGCAGCTACAGCGAGACCACTACCAAAGCCTGCTATGAACTGTATCATCGGTTGCGCCGCCTCGATGCACGTGCAGTCTTGTTCTTCCGACGTCGCTTGCCGACCTCCTTGGCTCGACGCTCCGCGATGGCTTCCAGCTCAACAGGCGACTTAATTCGATCAGGTGTGACAATCGTCAGGTGGCGAGCCGTCGCGGCGATGTGTATCGACGTTTGGTCAACAGGACTCACTGGTCGGATTTCCATTAGTTGTTACTACTCCCTCGATTCAAAAGATCGTAGGCCACTGCAGCCAAGAGCAACCACGCCCATGCGTTCAGTGGTGCAAACGTCAAGCTCTCCGGCGTGCCGACCAAGGACATGATGCTAAACACAATAAACCACAACAGCGTCATCAGCCACTGTTACCCTTCACGATCCCTACCATGATGAGTAGGAGGATCATCAGTACGGGAAACTGCCACCAGTCCAGCCGCAGACCCAGCATGTGCGTGATGGGCCATAAGGTGATGGACCCAAGCACTAAGCTGGCACCATCCTCACCGATCGCGGTGCCCAGGTGTTCGTAGTAGCCCCTGCGAATTGGTATGACCCGCACACGCTTACGCTTGTGTTCGAATGTCATTCGTACTCCTTGTCAGGCAGGCACGCCGTTCAGCATTGCCTGTGCTGCATGGTTCATTACGGGTGTACAAGTCTTGACATAGTGCGTCCAAGTAGCACCCAGCATGCGGGCACCGCAGTCTGCAACAGCTTCGATGCCGCCGAAGGGAGCCAGTGCAGTGATCACATTGAGGCCGTAGATCCTTGATTGTCGCACATGCATCGACTCGTGCTTCATGACCGACGCAAGTTGATTCAGTGGTGTGCGTCGTGCAATGAACACCTGGCCCGCATGAGCACAAGGTCCACCAGCACGTAGGCACGTTGCGCCTAACGCCCCTGCGTCGCGTACGTACCACTCACCAGGCAGGCTCGCTGCCAAGCGGCTGAACGTAGCCATCCAAGGGTCGCCCGCCGGTTTTGGTGCCACCGGTTTTGGTGCCACCGGCGTAGTAGCTTGGTGTGACTTAGTAGGTGTGGTCACCACCGAAGCTGTCGCTGTCTGTGTGCTCGGTAGTACGTGCTCGTTAGGTGGATTCACAGTGTGAGGCACCTGGTTGCTGTGCTGCACCGTTGTACGCGACTGTGGGTAGGCATTGGCTAACGGCACCGTCAATACTGCCCCAGCCAACAACACCATCGCTACCAAGCGTGCGCGTGGGCTAGTCATCGAACACTTCACAGCCATCATGCCACGCGTCAGCAAGTTCATCTCGCGACAGCGTCGCCTCTTCATCAGTCGGACAATCACAATATGGAGCATTGGGGCAACAAGTCATTACAATCCCCTCACAAACTCTAGCCGTCAAACGGACAAAGCCATCGCCCTGAAGGGCAGTCCACACGCGCGGTTATTTGGCACTCGTGCATAACTACACTTCAGGGCGATCGCTCAATCAGTTTGCTTACTCGCCCGTGTTGACGCTGGGTGACTCTTCGATCGTCTGGCCTGAGTTGGCCATGGCAGCAGTCAGCACCTGCACCGGGTCGTAGTCCTCGGTGGCCAGTGCTTCACCATCACCGTCCCGAACGCTGACGACCTGGAACAGAGTTGTTGCGTCACCGTCAGTCATGATGACGATGCGTCCGAGGTTATTCGTCACGTGAGGGTACCTCCTCGATGTCCACGTTGAGGCCGGAGTTGTTCACGAGGTCCCGCAGCAACACACTAACGTCGTACATCGGTGTCTCGGCCTCGCGCTCGACTCCGATGACCTCAACCATCACTCTGACTGGTTCCCTAGTATCAGGGGCCTCGTAGTCGGTGATCCTGAATCTACGGAACTCTCCCATACTGCTCCACTCCTCGTCCTACTTGATAGTGCGCCAGTCACACAGCATGTCGTCCCACCACTGCACAACGTAGCCGTCGTCCTCGTGCATGTGCTCGCCGGACATCATCTCGAAGATATCGGCCGAACCGTCGTCGAGCCACTCCTTCTGCTGACGCGCCACCTCCTTCGGGTCATCTCCCGACGCGTCCTCGAAGCCCATCTCTGCGAGCTTCGCCTCGTCGTCAGGGAACTCGACCGTCTTGGTCAGGACGATGCGGACCTTCAACTTGCTACCACCTTCATGTCGTGTTTGTTCCTTCTGCTTTGGTCTTATGGGAACTTGTCGCCCACGGCGTAGCCGTCCCAGGTCGCCCTGGCTACGCAGTGTGCTACTGTTGCATTCGTGCTGCCCTTCTTAGCGATGCGTAGCTCCCAACACTTCTGTCGCGAGGTTCTAGGGTCCAGCTTACCAACTACAACGTCGACTGTTGGTGCAGGTCCGATAGTAGACCTTTCCTCACGTCGTCCGGCATCACAGTTGCTAGCCATAGTGAGTGGCATGACGGCGGCTGTCATAGTCGCCGTCACCCACCGTGCGATTCGCACTCTAGCCACCTGCACAGCCTGGGTAGCGCTCACCTGTAGTACAGCCGACCAGCTTATTCTCTGGTCCGTTCACGTAGCAGAGCTTGCCGCCCGGCTTGCGAACCGTCAGCTTAACCTCGCCAGGAGCAAGGAGCTGCGCAGCGGTCACTGTACCCGTACAGCTAGTGCCGCACCCAGCCACACCGCCCACTACCAGTGCTGTGCTGGCAATCAGCGTGATGCTGACGGCGAGGTTGCGAAGCCTCACGCGTTGGCCTCCACCTGCAGCTTCGTTGTAACCTGCTGGTCAGTGCTGTAGCTGACCGGTGTGACCGTGAGGCCGAAGTGCGCCTTCAGGAGCTTGCGGATGTCGGAGGCGTTGTACTCGAACGTGCACTTCGACATCTTCACACCGTTCTCAGTGGCAAGCTTGATGCGCTTGTGTGAGTGGTTGTTGAGCTCCTGACGCCTGACCCACCCACGTCTGTACCAGGCTACCAGCCAGTTACCTAGGTTGACGCTGTACTTGATCGGCATCTGACTACCGTACGCAGACGCGATCTCTGGTTTCGTTAGCCAGCGCGCCGTTGGCTCGGACATGTTTCTCCTCTTTGTTGCAGTAGCAGTTATGGTTAGTCGGCGACGGACTCGACCGTCACCTTGATCCGCTCGGGGTTGCCCAGCTTCGCCAGTTGCGTCTTCGGAACGTAGACGACGCCCCACTCAGTGCTGAACCGCACGGCGTTGGGAGTTTCCCTCTCCTTGGTGCCGTAGGCAGTCACTCTGGTGGAGGCGCTGGCGTCGGTGGTGTCCACGGGCTCGACGTTGGTCATTTCCTTCTCCTCTTGTTCCTTTTCCTACTCGGCCGATTGGCCTATGAGGTAGTCGATGTCAGGTGTCGGGTACTTGACATCGACTACCCGCCTAGGTCACTCGGACATTACTGCGGGCCGGCCACGGCGTTCAACGGTTAGTTGGTTCGCAGCATCGATCAGTGAGTGCCAGACGTTGGTTTGGCCTGATTCTTGTTCAGGTAGTTCCAGCAGGTCATCTCGCTGCAGTGTGGGTACCACCGTGAATGGATACCGTCGAGGCTGGCGTGGCCACAGTTCGGTTGTGGGTCCCATCCATCCCAGGCAGCTTGGAGTAGCCCGCAGCTGAAGTCGTCGAAGTACATATCGTAGCGGTCATGCTTGATCATGACTGCGTGGTCGACCTTCTTGTTGAAGGTACCGTTCTCGATGATCTTGAACGATCCACTGGGCTGGTCGGTGCGAAGCAGCTCGTTCACCATTAGCCGTACCTGATCGAGCATCAGGCCTTTGGCGACCCACTTGAACTCAGGCTCGATCATGTTGGGTTGTCCCCTTCCGCAGGAGTAGGTGAGGGTGTCTGGAACACGACCTCCCAGTATGCCTGACAGGCGAACACTGAGTGGGCTTCCTCGGTAGTTGTCAGTTGGAACCGTTCACCAAGAAGTGGGCAGGTCATGCTGCTGAGGTTGAACTCCCAGATAGCCTTTGCCACCGGGGTTGGGTTCCGTACTCGTGGCAGCCCCTCCAAGGTCGTCTGGTGCAGAGAGCACCTGAACATGAACTTCGGTGCCGAAGGTGCGGTGGGAGGGAGTGGGGCGGCTGGTCGTTCTGGTGGGAGACTGAATAGCATGTCACCAGGCTCCATTGGCGTGTCCGCGGACAAGGAGTACGAGGACAACAATGGCTGCGATGACCATGAGCCATATGAACAACCAGTCCTTGAATCTGTCTATCCAAGGCGTGTTCATCTTCACGATCTGCCGCTTGATTTCACGCCGCTTGGAAAAGTATCCTTCGCCCATTCCTTTTGCTCCTTAGTTGGGCTAAATTATACAGCATTCCTGTAGGACAAATCAAGCCCTGTCCTACGGTGAACCTGAAAAGCTTTTCAGTTGGTCTCAGCGGCGACCATTTCCAGGGCCGCCGCAGTTGCACTCAATGCCCTCCGCACAACGAATTGCCGCTTCCTCACTAGTATGCATGCACACAACTAGCTCCAACACATTCATGACCCAGAACCTACCTTCGGTGACCGTAGAGGGCCTGACATGGTACTCCCTGTACGTAACATGGTGGTGTGTCTGGTAGTAAAGCTGCGGTGCAGTTGGTGTGAGTGTGGCACTTTTTCTGTCACCCGGGTCCTCATCTTCCCCTGTCGGGGAGTCCACAGGTGCGGTATTGTTGCCCGTGGCATTGGTTGGTTGTTGAAGCGGTTGCTGTGCGAGTGGTACGGTGGTAGGGGTGGCCATTTGGATCACTTCCTTGTCATCACTGGCACCCTTGCGTACGGTGTTGTACGTTGTAGGGTCGGGCCTACCGTTGTAGTGCTTTGCTTGTTGAGCTACTGACCCCCGTCAGCGCCTCTGGAGATCCCCTCCGACCCTCGAGCCTTTGACCACTATGTTATTAGCAACGCTAGCACCTTTGGCCGACTGCCTTTGTGTCCCAGCTGGCCTTGGTGAGTACGCGGCGATCGAGATCGTATTCGAACTTGCCCTGCTGGCTGCGGTGGTAGCCAGTGATGCAATCGATCACGTACTCGTTGCCAACACGACGTTTGTTGAGGATCGTTCCGACCTTCTGTTGAATGATCTCCTCGTCTGAAGGCGGAGGTGGAGTCTGATGCCTCTTGTCACAGTTGGCTGCCATAGTGAGTGGTAGTGTGATTGTCGTGACGAGCACCACGATTGTGCTCGCGACGCGATTGCGGGAGCTGTTGTGTCTCACTCGTCCTCCGGTGCAGTTACCTGGTGCAGGTGCAGTCACGCCAGTGTACGTCGCGCTTGGTCGTTGTCGTTGTCATGTGTGTCACCCCCTTTCGGTTGTGTGGCTACTCGGTGTCCAACCAGCTGCGGATGCGAGTGGCTTCTTCGAGTGGGTGGTGGTCGTCACGCAGTTCGAATTGGAGCCGTGCACACTTGCTTGCGAACTGGTACAGGAACGCTTCGTCCTCGATGGTGGTATTGGTGTCAGTGGTGGTGGTTGCCTCTTTGACTAGCTGCTTCTTGTAGGCTGACAGAGCGTACCAGATGGTTGCAGCTTCGTCACGCGACAGGGTCCACTGTCCTTTGGTGGTGGGTGGCTCGTCAGCGAACTCATCGACCAGTTCGAACTCGCTCATAGTGGCGGCGCCTCTTCCCAGCTGCCTTCGACGTTGTCCGGTGTCGGACCTTCGCCTGCCGCCCAGAGACTCACGACGTCGAGTGGGCTGACTGATGCAGGGTCGATGGCGTTGCGACTTGCCTCGGTTGTAGGGTCGTCGGTGACGTCCTCAACTGTGACAAACTCCAACGCATCGTACTCGTGGACTTGTTGGCGCAGGTCTGCCTCGGTGAGGTCGTTGAAGACGAGTGTGACAGTTACCCTGATCATGATGTGCCGGGGGTGGTCTCGTGTGTGCTCATTTGTTACGCACCACCTTGCACATTTCGTAGTCCGCGGGCTTCATGACTGCCTTGGTCCAGTGGCCTGCGACGCCGCCTACTGCTTGGAGGGCCTTTTGAGTCTGTTGGCGGCGGCGGCTGGAGCGGCCCGAGTGGATGCGGTTCTGGTGCCGTGAGGGTACGGTCGTGCCCATCGGTGCCATGGTAGTGGCACGCGTCAGGTTGGCCTGAAGTTCGGCAAGTGTGCTGTTGGTCAGTGTCAGTTGTGCAGATGGATATCTGTCTGCGAGGGCCTCAAGCATTGTTGTCATGTTGGCCGCCTTGGTCGGTGTCAGTTGGTCAGTTGGTCAGTTGTTAGTCAGTTGTAGTTTGTTACTGTGTCGGTGTTATGAAGCCTTGGCCAAGATGGTTGCTATGGCCATGTTCTGGTGTAGGACTTCAAGCTTGGTGTGCTTGTACGTTTGGATCGCCTCTGGAATCTGGTACAAGGCGTCGCACGTGATGCTGAAGTCGAATCCGTCCTCGAGCACGACTGTGATGTCCCACCCTTGTCCGGTGTGTCCTTGTGTGGCCTTAGCGGTGCGACGGTTGTGTGGCCGTTGCTGTTGCATTCTTCCTACCTGTCCGGCACGCTCCCCGGTGGTGTGCGCAGTTTGGGAAGGGAGAACGTGCCTAGTTAGGCACTGCCAGTGGACCCCGTGTTGGTGGTGGTACCGGTGGTACTAGGAGTGGGGTCTACGCCCTTACGGTAGCTAGCCCTCTGCTGGACCTTGTTGTCGTGTGTAGGCAATGCAGTCATTGTTGTTCCTTGTACTGGTGGTGCTTGGCCTATTGTTGTTGTTGTTGCTGTTGTTGTTGCTGAATTGGTCTATTGTTGTTGCTGATGATTCTATTATATAGTAAGTCTTTGGGAACAATCAAGCCCCCTCCGATGTGAACCTTTAGGAAATTTTTTCGGGAATGGGATTTGTATGTGCTCGAAGGAGGAAGGGTGTGTTTTGTTGGTTCACATTGGACGGCGCTTGAGTGTTTGTTGGTGCAATGATATACCAGCCTCAAGTTAGGTATTGAGTGATATACTAGCCTCACTGGGCTCAACTGAACAAGCGTGTTGTCTATACTCTTGGGTTAAGGTCTATAGACTCCTGTCTATGAGATCCTTTTGAAGGCCAAAAGTGTGCTTTGCTTGTTGAGGTGTGTGTGTTAACGTAAGCCTTAGTGAGTCTATAGAGGAAATGAGTATCGAGGAGTCTGCAAGGACAATTGTAACACATAGTATGGCTCGCGTTGACCTGCGTTTTGTCACCTGTAGAGTCGGGTGCCGTCAAAGGCAAAAAAGTCTAACCGAGTCTCTTTAGGTTTTCTAATACTTGTAACAGTGTACAACATTATAGAGATTATATTACTATGGACACCCTATGTGTTACGATTGTCACATGTGCTTAAACTTAAGGGGCACCCGAGTAAGATAAGCGAGTACCATATGGTAACATGACCGGTTGATTTTATCTAGGTTTTCTAGTATAATAGAGGTATGGAACCGCCTCCTTTAGATGAACGTTACACCGAGCGGACGTGTAGTTTGTGCGGCTGCCAACACAGGGACAGCACCCCATCGTACTGCCGAACGTGTCACAACCAGTACTACGCCTGGAGATACCACCAGAAGCGTAAAGGCCTCCCCACGACAGTCGTGGAGTACAGACGTGTGACTGGTAAAGTCCAGGAGCCTACGGTGGAGAGCGTCAGACTCAAGGAGTGCCCCATCTGTTTCAACCTCCACCGAAACCCGAACAGTGGATACTGTTCACGGTGCAAGGCCAGCTACCAGGCATGGGCCACAGGTCAACGGGAGACCCACGCTATGTCTGGTGGTCGCGTTGGCAGCGCCCATCCCACAGTCGAGGAGTTCCGCAACTTGGTGTTCGACATAGGACAGCGCTGAAGGGCCGCCTGCAAACTAACCCAGCCCTGTGGAGACCCTTCAGCGGTTGTCTCGGTGCCCGTCGGACCTCAGTCCTGTTGTGGTACAGCTGCCTTGCACTCTGCGCACGAGTCTACCCAGTCGGCCGCGTCGTCGTGGAGACCGATGCGGTGCTCGATGCCCGAACGGTCCGTGTCAGCGTAGGTGCCGAGGTCGTAGACCAGCGCGTCGCGCGACCAGTTCCTGATGTAGTACTCGATGGGCTCGTTGCTGTCCGTGAAGGCCAAACGCAACGCGTTCGCCCACTCCTGGTCGCCCTTGGTCAAGAGCACCAGGGCGGCACTCGCCATCCGGTCACACCGTTCGTACTCAGCGTGCACATACGGCTCGGCGGCATTGGCGGCCATCATCTCCTGGAAGTGCTTGTCGACAATGGTCAGATAGGCCACGTCGATCTTGAGGTGCTTCACTGTAGTCCCTCTCTGTGTGTCTAAGGGTTCAGGAAGGTGCCCACCCCGTTGGGCACCAACCTCACCCCTCAGTGGAAGACGTAGCCGTACTGGTGGAGCCTCCGTGGTGGCAGGAAGGCTGGTGTGATGCTGCTCTGCCAGGCCCAGACCTCCTGCTCGGTCTCGTGGGCGAACTTCCAGTGGAGCCACCCCTGGATGTCCGTACCAGGATGGGCCGCCTGCCACTTCTGGAAGGCAGGTACTGTAGTGGCAACGTTGGTCATGGTGTCGCTCCTAGTAGTCGACGTGCCTGCACACACCTGCGGCGTCGCGTTGGCCACCCGCATCGGCGCACTCGCCTTCGCTGAGGCCCGTCACGTTCAGGGTCTGCGAGCCGTCGAGGTCGCAGTTCGGTTGTTCGTCCTTCGTGACTGTAACCTCCACAGCACAGGCCTGCAACTGCTTGGGTGTTGGGTTGGTTGGGGCCTTGGTGTCCTTGCACGCAGTGCTGGTGAGTGTGGCTGCCACCAGGACCAGACCAACGATGGTGCGGCGCATACTTGTCTCCTTACTCGTACGGGTGGATAGGAGAGGGGACCTACAGGAGGTCCCCCGACCTACTCACACGTCACTCGGCCTCGACTGTGTCCTCAACCTTGGTGGTGAGGGTGTCGTTGGCGGCGAGGGTTGCCTTCGCGGCGGCGATCGCTTGCTTCTTGGCCAGGTAGCCCGTGAACCACTTCGCGAGATCCACTTCGCTGACCTTGACCTTGCCATCGGCTGCCTTGAAGGAGGGGATGTAACCCTTCTTGACGTAGGTGTAGAACATCTGTGGTGGGAGGGTGGGGAGCCCCATCTCCTCCAGCTCGGGGTTCACAACCCCCGCGCACGCGTAGGGGGAGAGGCTGCGGAAGTCGGGGGAGGGGTTGGTAGGGGTAGGGTTAGACATTGTGTACTCCTTGTTGTTCTGCTGTTTTGTTTTTGTTCTTGATCTTATTATATAGTAGGATCTTGGTGTAACTCTAGCGCTGAATGGCGTAATTATCCATGATCTTTTATTACGCTAAATGCTAGGGTGGGTAGGGGGCCCGAAGACCCCCCCCCCCCCCCCCCC
>WUUC01208611.1_pt1 | contig 68441 bp, 106 predicted proteins | sample 6278441 | NCBI WGS metagenome assembly WUUC01 (sample SAMN13675441, study PRJNA597444) | soil metagenome | isolation source: soil | place: USA: Washington | collected 2017-10
CTGGCTATCGTGAGGGATTCGTTGCGATTTTCAAGAAATTCGAAGGCACCGAGACTGACGAGCTAGACGCATATAATCGCCCTGTCAAGGTGAGCATGCGTAACTTCGCTTTGCGTTACGGCATCGCCGAGACAACCTTCAAGCGCTGGGTCCGGGAGATCTCGACCGGCGTGGCCGACAAGTACCGCCCTGGCCCCAACCAACGAGCGCTCGACCAGGCCGCTGCCCAGGCCAAGGCTGAGGCCGAAGCTAAGGCTGCTACAGCCCTCGCTGCCGCCCTTGAGGCGCAGGAGAAGGCCGCAGCGCAGCGCGAGCGTCAGGCGGCTCTCCAGGCCAAGCAGGAGCAAGAGCGTGCGCTCAAGGCGCAGCAAGAGGCGATCCGTAAGGAAGAGCAGGCCAAGGCTAAGGCTGCTGCTGACCGTGAGATTGCTGAACTCAAGGCTAAGATGGCAGAGACTGCCAAGTCGGCTGATTTCGATATCTCCACGCTGACTGAGGCTCAGAAGGCGCAGGTCATGACCCTGCTTGCTAACGATCCTGCTCAGGCAAAAGAGTGGTTCGCTGCCACTACCGCTGAGCGTAATCGTAAGCTTCTTGATGCAGAGAAGGCCGCTAAGGAGGCCGCTGCTAAGAAGGCTAAGCAGAGCGACGAGCGTGACGCTCGTAAGGCTGCTGAGAAGGCTCGTCAGGATTACGACGGCTCTGTGTTGAATGACTTCACTAAGCTGAGCAAGGCTGTTGGAGCTATGCAGGCTAAGATGCGTGAGAAGCCGATCACTTTCGATCACATCCTCGCATCAGGCATGTCCGCTCAGGAGTTTGTCTCCATGACTGAAACGGTCGAGGACTTTGCAGTTGAGGTCCGGGAGTCTATCTACCTGCTTAACGCTTTCCTGGAAATCGCAGGGGAGTAACAGATCGGGGGAGGGGAAACCCTCGTCGGGGGGCATTGGAGTTGCGTAGGCACTCCATGTAAGTCCCCCATAATGGCCCCTCCCCCTTACAAGTTATGGAACCGATACTCGACGCTGCATTCAGGAAAATAATCGTGGCATGCGTCATCTTGTCGCTGGTTGCGGCGGCGGGGTCACTGTCAATGGCGACAGCAGCCCCGCCTCCGCAGCCAAGACGGTACGAGGTTCACTTCGAGATGGTGAATTAATCGGCTTACCTAGTATTGACAGCAGCACAACATGACAACACGAAAGGAAGTGAACACAGTGAATCCCGTTTGGGTGGAACTCGAAGATGGTCGCATCTACATCAAGTCGGAAATCGGTGATAAAGACCGGTGTAAGTCTGTCCCTGGGACTCGCTGGGACAAGGACAAGAAGCAGTGGCACTCCCCGCTTTCGTGGGCGACGTGTAAAATTCTCAGGTCCACCTTCGGTGACCGTATCCAGATCGGCCCCGCCCTCATGGATTGGGCTAAGCAGGAGGTCGTAACACGTATCTCCCCAAGCGTCGCCCTAAGGGACGCCATGAACGTCGAGGACCGTACTGGTATGCTTCCGGGCCTCTACGATTTCCAAGCGGCGGGCGCTTCATTTCTTGTAGCAGCGAAACACGCTCTCCTCGGGGACCCGATGGGGGCTGGGAAGACTGTGCAGACATTGGCTGCTGTGAATGCAGCGAATGCCTTGCCCGTACTGGTAGTGTGTCCGAACTCTATGAAGCGGACCTGGGGTAGGGAGACTAACAAGTGGTTGCCGAACGTGCCTGTATATGTGATCGAAGGCTCAGCAGCGAAGAGGCAGAAGCTTCTTGCGACCGCTGCTCAGGTCCCCGGCGTTGTCATTATGAACTGGGAGAGCGTAAGACTTCACAGTCGTCTTGCTCCTTACGGTTCCATTGCGCTCTCCGACAAGGAAAAGCAGGATAAGGAACTGAATGGCATTCCCTTCAAGGCTGTGATCGCCGACGAGGCGCACCGCATGAAGGACCCCAAAAGCAAGCAGACCAGGGCAGTTTGGGCAGTAGGACATGGTCGTACTGTTGAGTACCGCTGGGCTTTGACCGGAACTCCTTTGACCAACAAGCCTGACACTCTCTACCCAGTGCTTCACTTCCTGAACCCTCAGGAATGGCCTTCTAAGACAGCGTTCGTGGATCGCTACTGTATGGCGACTATGAATCCCTGGGGCGGTCTTGAGATTAAGGGGCTCAAGCCTGATATGCAGGCCGAGTTCTTCGATATCTTCGACCCGCGTTTCCGGCGTATGCCGAAGGAGATCATCTTGCCTCAGCTTCCTCCCATCGTGTATGAAACTCGTTGGGTGGAGATGTCCACCAAGCAGCAGAAGGCGTACGACTCAATGGTCGAGAGCCTCTGTGCAACAGGCGACGATGGCTCTATGGTGGTCGCTATCAACCCCATCAGTCAGCTTACGAGGCTGACTCAGTACGCCTCTGCATACCTTGAGGACTGGGGAGACGGCCCCAGGATGTCTGACCCTTCCTGCAAGCTGGATCAGCTTATGGAGGATCTTGAGGACATCTCCGAGCCGGTGGTTGTGTTCGCCATGTCCCGTCAGCTTATCGAGATGGCTGCTCTTCGCCTTGAGAAGGCTGGGATCCAGTATTCAGTGGTGAAGGGTGGTCAATCTAATGATCAGCGGCAGAACGCTATTGACGCTTTCCAGAACGGGACAGTTTCCGTTATTCTCGTGGTTATTGCGGCAGGTGGTGTCGGAATTACGCTCACCACCGGGCGGATCGCTATTTTTCTCCAGCGTAGTTGGTCGAACGTAGACCAGCAGCAGGCGATTGGTAGGGTCCACCGTATTGGTTCTGAAATCCATGATTCAGTGGTCATCATTGACTATGTCACTCAGAACTCAGTTGAAGAGTCACAGCTAGCTGTCCTGGCCGATAAAGCCGGATCGCTGGAGGAAATCATTCGGGACCAGGCCGCTATCCGGCGGCTGATGAGGGGAGAGATGTGAAGCATTATATCATCATTGAAGTTCGTGAAAGAGATATAACTAGTACAGTTTCAGATATGGCTATGATTCGCCGCAACCTCCACCAGTTTATTTTAGCTAAGAGTATCAACGCTGCTGACTGCGTAGTACGGGGGGATAAAGCGACTATTCATCAGTCCATGTGGGCAGAGAGATCACACCCAGAAACTAACCCTTTTCAAGCCACCAAGGATCTCTTCGAAAGAGCTATGGGTGGTAGATGGAAGCGAGATAGAGAGACTCTGGGAACAGAGTCTGAGATAGGTTGGGATCCTAATGGAAGACGAGACTAAAATGACAACCAGGGTGTGGTTTGTAGCCCTTGACGAGGACAGCTACGACGTAGACGACGGTGTATGGGCGCACGAAGGTCAGTTCTTTTCCTGTGAGACTAAAGCAAATCAAGTTTGCTACAATCTTAACAAAGATGAACTCAAACGGTGGCGAGCGGCTAAAGAAGATCACTACGCCAGGTGGGAACTGACCAACATCGCCTATGATGCGATGACCAAGATCGGTATGGATGTGAAAAAGGTATTTCCATACCACCACTACAACGATTTCAGGCACCCTGAGTTTAAGGATGTTTACGTCGTTCGATCAATTGAGGTGCAATGAACGTCCTAGTGACCGGCGGTTCAGGCTTCATCGGTAAGGCTGTAGTGGCTCGCCTAGAGCAGGAGGGATTTTGCACCAAGGTCTTTGATCGGTCAGTGGGTGATGACATTCGCATCCACAGACACGCTGTAAGGGCAGTAGAGGGGATGGATGCAGTCATCCACCTGGCAGGTATCCTCGGCACCGACGAACTATTCGATGATGTTCACCGGGCGATTGAAGTCAACATCACTGGGACCGTTAACATCTTAGACGGGTGCGTGGAACATGGAGCAAAATACATTGGGATCACAATGCTCCCTGTTTTTCCTTCCATTTACACTGCTACAAAGGTGTCTGCGGGTCGATTCGCTACCGCTTATCACCACAACCACGGCGTGCCGGTCAGTCATGTGCGAGCATTCAACGTGTTCGGATCAGAGCAGGCACATGGACACGGCCATCCGCGTAAGATCATTCCTGCGTTCTCAGTAGAGGGATGGAACAACGAACCTATGTTGATCTGGGGTGACGGCGAGCAGATGGTGGATCTCATCTCGGTTGATGAGGTAGCAAGAGTCTTCCTAGCTGCCCTCCATACGCCTGGGAGAGATGAAACTATCGACGCCGGTACAGGGAGGGGATGGACTGTTAACGAGGTCGCAGACTTCGTTCTAGACATCACTGGATCGACTGCCGGTGTGAAGCACATGCCCATGAGGCGGGGGGAGATACCAACGAGAGTAGTTGCTAAAGGTGAAGGGTGGTTGCAACATTTAAGTAGGCCACCTGCTCTTGACAAGCTGGACCTTGTTAAAGCTATTGTGGCTTACCGAAACTGGTCATGAAAACTACAATTCTTACGGCCATCTACGATCAGTACGATGAACTCAAGCCTGTGTTGGATCAATCCATTGACGTTGATTGGGTTTGTGTAACCGACACTCCATACCACCCATATAGCGGGGGATGGAAGATCGTGCATGAGCCTCGTCCGCACCTCCATCCCAACCGGGCAGCGAAGCTGCCTAAGATGCTGCCCATGCTGTACGCCAGCACAGACACCAGCATCTGGATTGACGCATCCTTTCGGGTAACCTCTCGTTTCTTCGCAGAAGAAGCTCTGAACTACGCCCAACCTATTGCTCAATTCCGCCATCCTTGGCGTGACTGTATATACGCAGAAGCAGAGGAATCCCTACGGTTATCGAAGTACGCTGGCGAACCGATTGAAGAACAGATGCATGGGTACCACGAATACGGACATCCAAAGGATTGGGGACTCTGGGCAACTGGAGTAATTGCTCGTCGCCACACACCGGACGTAATCCGAATGGGTTATCAATGGCTGGCTGACGTATATGAGTACAGCTATCAGGACCAGCTATCACATCCCTACGCTTGCAGCGCAAACAACCTACGTCCTATAGATTTTCCAGGAACTCATCTAGCCAACGACTGGTTGGCATACGAAGGAAGTGGAAGGCATTAATGAATGTTGAAATTGGCGGCGGTACTCTGCTTACTAATGGTTTTACCAATTTGGATCCTGTTCACGGTTTGGGCAATTTCAAGCGATATGCCCAGGATACGCCTTGGCCTCTTGGGGATAATTCTGTGGATAAGTTGCGGGCTTCTCATGTCATGGAGCATATACCAGCTGGTATGGATCAACGTGTAAAGGTAATGAATGAAGCCCATCGTGTTCTTAAGCGTGGAGGGACTTTCGAAATCATCGTTCCTCTTTTGGTTGGCACTTGGCACGCTATTGCCGACCCTACTCATGTGTCTTTCTGGGTTAAAGAGTCCTTTCATTATTTCGATGGGTTGTTTGCTGCTAATGCTCATTACGGTATTAGTCTCTGGGAAACCGTATCCCTAGAAGTAGTGAATGGATGGGAAGGGCATTGGATTGGCCGTAAGCCATGAGTACAACGGTTGTTATCACTGCTCATACACCTAGGGTGAAGAGTGGCCTACTTCAACGTGCAATCAACAGCGTCCTGACACAGACACACATCCCGGACGCCATAGCTGTAGCGATTGACCACTACCACCAGGGAGCAGCAGTCACCCGTAACCGGGCGCTCTTTATGGCGAACACAGAATGGATCGTATTCCTTGATTCCGATGACATCCTCTACTCGAACTACATGTTCAAAGTGTTCTCACATCAGGTTGCTACCGGGGCCGATGTTGTCTGGCCTTGGTTCGATGTCGATGGTGCAGGTGATCCATTCCCAATGCATTTCAACCGACAGTGGGATCCCGAAGCGCCCCACATCTTCCCTATTACGACGTTGGTTAGGCGAGAACTAGCTGTAGCGGTAGGTGGATTCCCGGAGGATCCACCAGTTTCTAAGATCTGTGCGGGTGAAGATTTTCCTTTCTGGAAGAAGCTGTCCGCAGCAGGTGCCAAATTTTCTCATCTCCCAGAAAGGCTTTGGCAGTGGAATCATCGACCCGCAGGTGGAAATACATCAGGGCTTGGCTCAAGATGGTAGGGAAGAAACAAACTATTGGTAATTTGGAACCTTACGACTTGATTCTTAATGGATCTGTTAGAGTTCGTGCCATTCATTATGGCCCTGGAGATAACATTACTATTGAGGGCAGACTGCGGTGGTTTGAATGAACACACAGATCATCATTCCAGTTCGTAACGAGCTACATCTCACACAGAGCCTCTGCGAACAGCTTAAAGAGCAGAGTGGCTGGGATGTCTGTTGGATTTTCAACAACGGCTCTATCGATGGGACTGCTGACTACCTCTACGATCTGTGGAAGGAAGACAAGCGCTTCCAATATGTCGAGGCTCCTGAGTACGGCATCTACGAGATGTGGGACCGAGGTTTCTGGCTGGCCTGCAAGTTCCAGGCCGATCACGTTGCCATCCTGAACAACGATATCGTGTTGTTTCCTAACACGTTCAATTCATTAAACAATGCGATGGCATATAACAAAGACGCCTGGATTGTTTACCCAGACTATAACGCAACGATCCCTGGTCCGATTAACTACCGTGTGACCAAGGGAACATACCGACACGGCGGTATGAGTGGCTTCTGTTTTATGTTGCGAGCAGAAAAGATTGACTGGGATCCGTTGGTGGATCCTGAGTTTATATGGTACGGAGGGGACGACGACATTGCTTTTAATGTTGAGGAGCGTGGTGGACAACAGGTCCGGGTGACTGGACTTCCACTAACCCATCTACATGAAGGTACGGCTAGGCACTACAATCTAGGCAAACAAAAACATGACGACATGGAATATCTAAAACGAAAGTGGAACAAGTGATTAAGGCAAGTAACTCCGAACTGACAACATTCAGAGATTGTAGAAGAAAGTGGTGGCTGGAGTATTACCGTGGGCTCAAGGCTCCTGAGAAGTCCTCCGGGGCTCTTGCTCTGGGGACTAATGTCCACTCTGCTCTGGCGTCTTACTATTCTCCTGGTGGCAGTAAGCAGGCTGCGTCTGCTCTTCTCAATGACATTTACAAGGAATCCCTAGAGAACTGTACTGAGTGGGAGCTAGCCCAAGTTGAAAAGGACGCTAAGCTTGCCACGATCATGGTCGATGGATACTTCGAATGGTTGGAGGAAACAGGAGCCGATAGCAACCTTGAGATCATCGAACCGGAAGCTGAAATCCACTACGATACTGAAATTTTAGGCGTCCCTGTAAGAATTCAAGGTAAGCGAGATGTCATTGCTGTCAATACCGACACCGGAATTAACACCCTCATCGATCACAAAACTTGTCAATCGTTCAACGATCCTGCCCTTGATCTCAACGAGCAATCAAGAATGTATTTGCTCTTGCAGCGACTTAATGGCTCGACCGTTGTTCAAAACTGCATATGGAACTTACTGCGGAAAGTGCAGCGTACCGCTAGAGCGGAGCCACCCTTCTACAAGAGAGAAGATATCTACGTTGGAGAACAAGAACTCCGATACTTCTACGAACGCATCCACGGTATTATACGAGACGTTATCAGTGTGCGAGAGGCTCTTGATAGAGGGGAAAGCCATAGGAGTATCTGTTACCCTCGACCTTCCAGGGATTGCAGTTGGAAGTGTTCGTTTAGAACTGTATGTCCCATGATCGACGCTGACCCTCACGTCGAGGAATTTATTCGGGCTACCTATACTGAGACAGACCCCTACGAGCGCTACGAAGACAACAAGGGAACAATTGACTGATGGCTGATCAACAAGACACCTGTGGAATTTCCTTCCTTATTCACGGCCCCTCCAAGGCAGGCAAGTCCTTCCTGGGAGATAGTGCCCCGGCCCCCCGCCTTTTTCTCGACGCTGAGGGGAACACTCGTTTCCTCCGCAGCAAGAAGATCAAGTGGGACCCCACCCAGGCTAAGCCCCCGGAATACGACGGCTCCTGGGAGACTTGTATCGTCCGCATCCGGGACTTTGCTACACTGTCCTACGCCTACCAGTGGCTGGCGTCCGGGCAGCACCCGTTCCGTAGCATCATCATTGACTCAATCAGTGAAACGCAGCAGCGTTGCATTGATGCAATCGCTGGCACTGATCCCATGAAAATGCAGGACTGGGGCGAGTTGCTTCGCAAGATGTCGGCTGAGGTTCGCAAATATAGGGACCTCCTAGACCATCCTACGAACCCTGTAGACACAGTGATTTTTACTGCAATGTCCAAGCAGGCTCAGGATGGCAAGTCCTATCCGTTCGTGCAGGGTCAGCTTGCTACGTCTCTGCCTTACTACATTGACGTGATCGGCTACCTTTCGGCGCAGATTACGGAAGAAGGTAACTTTACCAACTATCTACTCACCAAGCCTCATCCGTTGTACGAGGCCGGTGACCGTGTCGGCATTTACGACAGGGTCATCACTAACCCCCGCATTGATACGATGTTCAATCAGTTCTGTAACCCCAATCAAAACGAGGTAACTGAATAACATGACTACATTCGGCGAGATTCTCAAGCAGGCTGAGGCTGGAGGTTCCAGCTTTGATGTTCTAGAGGCTGGTCTTTACGACGCCAAGATCATTGAGTCTGAGTACAAGCAGTCGAGCAACGGTAAGCCGCAGATCAAGACCCGGTGGGAAGTCACCGTTGGTCCGAAGGCGGGGTTCAAGGGACTGTGGAACTACTTCACCCTGACCGTGGACAACCCGAACGCTATGGCGATCTTCTACCGGCAGATGAATGCTCTGGGTATCACCGGAGAATTCATGCAGTCCCTTGCCAATGTGGATCCCGAGACGGCGATGAAGCACATCTCCGGGGCTCTCCTTGGGCGATCCGCATCCATCAAGGTGAAGATCGATCAGGAGTGGCAGAACAACAAGATCGAACGCATCAATCCGCCCACTGGAGGAGCCTCTGCGCCGCAGGCTGCGGGCAATCCCTTCCCTACGCAGGGGGCGCCTGTGGCCTCTCCTCTGGCCCCTGCCGCACCTGCTGCGGCACCTGCGCCGACCCCGCAAGCTGCACCGGATGCAGTCCCTGCCCCTCCTGCGGCTCAGGAACCGGCGGCTGAGGCTGCTCTCCCTGCTCCTCCGTTTTAATCGGCATACCTAGAAGTATGAGGAAGCAATTCGACTCACTAGGCAGACGAGCGAGACATCCTGATGCCTGGTCAGAAACAGAGCCGAAGCTGATCAACCGTGAAGCTTGGGTGGCCTCCGCTGCTTGCGGCGGGGGCCATCCACACGCTGATCTTTACTTCGCTGATAAGACTGAGGCTCACAAGTTAGACAGCGTACGACGAATCTGTGCTGACTGTCCTGTGTATCTGGACTGCATAGATTTTGCTATGAGGAATCATGAGGAATACGGTATCTGGGGCGGCATGTCTGTCACTGAACGCCGTATGCTTCGCAACATCAATCAAGTGAAGCATTGTCCAAAGTGCGGATTTCTTCGCCTCTTCCTTGACAAGGCAGAATCAACATGCGACAAGTGCAGAGGAATAAGCTTAGTCCGGCGCAGAAAGCTTGGCTCGGCCTCTTCGGCTACATCGTAATAGCTGACGCATATTTGATGCGTCGCAACAAGGACACCATGTCCATCCAGTTTGGACATTGGTTGCAACACCCCAGACACCGGAAGTTGTGCGTTGGTGTAACAGGCTTGATTATTGCCCACCTGTATTACTCAACGCCATTGCCATTTCAAAAGCGCTTCCGGTTGCTGGTGACAGTACCCCCTGTTGACCTTATTGAGTCGCTCGCTCTGCAAAACGAGGAGTCGCTTGATCCTCAGGGGTAGGTAGTACGGGGAGGGGATGGGCAATAGTTGGCCCTTGAGTCTGTCCTTAAGGATCGCCCCCGTACTACCAAATTTTCATTCATCTAACAAAGGAATAACCTGTAATGCGTAAGCTTCTTCTGATGCTGACTGTGGTTGGCATCGCTTTTATTCCTACTACGATTGCTAATGCCGATCAGCCTGATGACATTCACTGCCCCGGCCATAACGTCGCACCCAACGTGAAGGACGAGTCTGGTGCCGATGACAACGACCTCGTTGTTGCTGCTGGCACCAGGATCTGTGTCAAGTCCGGGCAGAACGATGATGGTGACAAGAACACCGGCATCGTGATTGCTGACGGTGAGGACACTCTTCAGGAGATCCTCTTCGATAACGGCATTGTGGACGGCTCAGGTGAGCAGGGACGTGACGTTTCCTACTGGGTGACGTACCCTCCGCTGCTTGAGGCTTACGTCTGCTTCGAGGGTGAGATCGTGACCTTCGACAACGAGGACCAGGAAGCTTTGAACCTTGAGGTTAGTGCTTACCTTGAGACTCACAGCGGTGGGGTTCAGGTTGAAAGTAGCGACGAAGAGTGCGAAGTTCCAATTACTACTACCACAACCACAACGATTGTTGTAGTTGATGAGCCCATCGTTCCAGTCACTCCTCCTGCTCCTCAGCTTCTAACTGCTCCTGCCCCGGTTGGGGCCGCTCCTGCGGCTCCTGCTGCACCGGCCCCTGCTACCACCCTTCCCCACACCGGTTCCGGTATGGTTCTGACTCTGATTGGGTCTGGGCTCACTGGTGCTGGTCTATTCATCCGGCGTCTGTTCCGCCGCAACTAACAACAGGCTCAGTGGCCTTAGGCTGAGTGCGGCTCCCCCCTCGGGGGGAGCGTGGCCGCAAACCAGTGTCTAAAAACCGAGGAAGACTCTCAACCTACGGGATCGATTCAGCTTGAGAGGGCTGGTTATCGAGCATTGGATACAAGGAGCGAAACTCGTCGGTTCAATAACTCCTTAGGCATAGTAGCCGACTCGGGGAGGCGATCAGCCCCCGATTAACAAAGCTTGGACGCAAGCACTGATCCATTTTTATCGGGCCAGTAACTCAGTGGTTAGAGGGCGATTCTTATACAGTCGCAGCCGATGGTTCGATTCCATCCTGGCCTACTATGAAACGAGTACTCTTAGGAACCATACTCTTATCCGCTGGAATGGGAATCGGATTCATGTTCGGATTCGCATTCAATATGACTGACTCAATCAGTGTTGTAGATCGAATCATACCAACTGTAGTGGAGGAACAATGTCCACCGTACGTCCCTCACAGCCCAATGAACGAAGAGGAGCTACGGACGCTTCTTACGATTATGGCGACGACTACAACCACGGCGAAGCCGACGACTACGACGACTACTACGAGCGCACCCACTACTACGGTGACGAGTGCCCCGGTGGTCACCTCGACATCACAGAGCCCTTCGACGTTGCCGCCTTCCTCAACTACCTCGCCTCCACCGACGGTCACTTCGACTTCATCAACTACGGTTACGACAACGTCGACAACGACAACGACGACGACGACGACAATTGTGACGACTACGAAGAGAAGCAATGAATGAGTGTCCACGATGTCATAACAAAATGACTATGGATGGTACGTTTGTTGCAGAGGAATATGGTCTAGTAGTTTTCTACTATTGGTGTATTGACTGTGACCAAAGCTTTTCTCGCATAAAGAAACTCGACACGATAACAGACACGAAAGGCTTGATATGAAACCGGAGAAAGAAATTGAGTGGATTCAATATCCATACAACGGTCTAGTACCGCAAGACGAACTGGAGTTCGGTGACCGTGTGTCCGGGGCTCTCTACCGTGAGAACGCTGGGCCTGACTGGATGCGTCGCATGATATTGGCAGTGAGGAGTGACTAATGGGCAGCATGGAGGAGAGAATCGAGAAATACATTGAAGGACAACGAACCGTCCTCTGGGGACAGTTTTATGATATCCAGTCTAAAGAAGGTAAGAGAGGTGCTAAGAACTTTATTCTTGACCTTCTCATCGACTTGGACATCACTTATGAAATGGTTGAGGAATGATGACCAAAGCGAAACTAGTCGAGTTGGAGAGAGTTCTGGAGGACTGCCAGAAGTTTCTGGAACTAGTGCCGCTGGAGTCACTGAGTCGGGGTGTGACGTGGTACCCCAGCGAACTAGCCCTGACGTTGGGCAGGAGGGCAAAGGACTCTATAAATCTCTACAACCAGCACCATCCGATTCGCAGTTCGTAAATGAACGCTGCAAATACTGTAACCACGGTCAACGAATTCATTTCGTTGAGACAGACTCGCTGGGAACATATAGTTTTTGCATGATAGAGAAATGCGATTGCTTCTTAGATCAGAGGAATGAAGATGATACCTAGAATCGGCAGCTTTCGAACCAAGACGGCAGTCAACCATATGGTTATGGTCGATGGTGACAAAATCAAGTCTCTGTGTACCCGCATGCCATTGGTAAATGGGGCAATGACTACCCCTGACAGTACAATCAACTGTGATAGTTGTGTAAGTCGTAGTTGGACTAGACGCATAGCTTTTGGTCGCCCAGTAGTGAAAGACGAAAACGGAAAAATTCTTGACTGGGAAGCTATTGAAGCAAGATCTAAGTAATCCCAGCATCTTGGGGTCTTCTCCTTTCACCCCAAGGTCCAACCTGCGCCTAGCGGTGGGCGTTAAACCGAGAAAACTGACATGTGCGGCTCGGTAAGGTTGGACGCGCTGGCGTGGGGTGAGGGGTGACGCCCAGGGACGCCAATCCCGCTACTACGGCTCCCCCTCCCCTACGAGATTTAATCGGCACACCTAGGTATGAGTACACAAGCAGCAGAAGATTACCAAGAACCAAAAAACACCGTACCCTGCAAAGTATGCGCGGGGGAGTTCGTCCCTGGTGGCTTCAAGATGCCGATCCCAGAAGGATTCTGCATCTGGTGCTTCACCAGGGGGTCCTTGTACAAGAGGTACACGCTCTTCTGGGCGGGCCTCACCGCTTACTACAACACCGTTGCCCACGGCACCGACTGTGATTGTTACGGATGCCAGGTGTATCGGGTCGCAGAACCAATCATGTCTGCTACGATGCAGACACCACAAACGAACCAGCCTTCGGGCTAGGAGGAAACTAACATCATGAGTTACAAGGAAGCTAGAGAGGCTTTTGGCCTCAGCCGGGAGAAGCTCTCGGGACTCGCTAAGCGTGCCGGTATTCGGGTCAGCGCTGCGAGCATCAAGAAGCTGGAAGAGGACGAGAAGGCGGCTGGCAGCCGTGGTCTTGGCGACGACGTTGTCGGCTACCTGAACTACGTTCTGGGTATCGGCGAGTTCGAGGCCACTGACTGGTCTACTGTCGAGAAGGGCGCTCCTGTTGTCGTCGCTGGCGAGAAGGGTGTTTTTTCCTTCATCTCGACCGATGGCTCCACCATCACTGTCTTCTCGGACAAGTTCCGTTACTTCGAGGCTAACCGGGTTCGCCTGGTTGCCCCCACTGCTCTCCCCTCCGAGGGTGACGCTGCTCTCTACGAGACTCGCACCCGGGGTGACGGTGGTGTCTACGCTCAGGAGGTTCTGGCCTACATCAACCAGCACCCGGACATGCCCCACGCCGTCGGCGCTCTCGCCTACGCTCTGGGCCGGGACAATGGCCTCATCAGCCGCACCGTAGCCTCCCTTGTGAAGGCCGGTAAGCTGACGAAGGCGGGCCGCGGCGTAGTTACCCTCCCCAGCGGTTCGAGCCCCGCTCCTGCCCCTGTGGAGGCCCCTGCTGCGGCTGAGATCCCCAGCTTCTAAGCCACCTGGCAGTGGACGGGGGAGGGTGTGTCATCTTCGGTGAAGGCCCCCTCCCCCGTAAAGCGGCAGTTGCTGGTCTGCAAAGAAGAAAGCAGTCGATTAAGTTCGGTGTTGCTCCTTCAATCAAAACCAGCACACGGCGGGTACAGCTTTGGTAGCGGATTGCTCTCATAAGGCAATCGATCCGGTTCGAATCCAGAACCCGCCTCGAAAGTCACAGACCGGAGAACTTTTCAAACCCGGACGGTCAGTTAGCCTCGGAGTGGTTTAAGCGGGTAGGTAGCTTGGCTAGTGGCCTGCGACACCACTAGCGGTTGGGTCCGGGGCTACACTCTGACAAAGGAAACCATATGAATCGCTACTTGATGATGGCTCTAGGAGTCGCATCTACTTCGACGTGTCGCCAAAAGCATGGAGCTATAGTTGTTAAGCATGGCAGAGTTATCGGAAGCAGCACTAACAAAACCAAAAACGATCCTAAGTATGTCGATTGGAGACATGCTTCAATTCATGCAGAAATTGCTGCCCTTAAACAAGCAAGGTTTCAAACAAGATCTACAATTTATGTCGCTCGAATTAATCGACTCGGAGAGCCACGATACAGTAAGCCTTGTGCTAACTGTCAGGAAGTACTAGACAGCTACAAGATTAAGGTGGTGCATACGTGACCGGATTTGGAATATTCACAATAATGATGTGGACCTTCATTACTATAGGAGTAATGCGTGGTCAAAATTCCCCTCTTGCTACTCTTCTCTGTGCCTTTATGTTGTTCGGCACTCTGTTCTGGGGGACAGGATCTCTGTGAGGACCATTCATAAATACGAGATTTCCTCGGTTGGTAGATTCTCTCTTCCGTTGCCCACCTCTTTCTCTCCATTAAAAGTCGCTACCCAAGGCGGTAAAGCTTTTCTGTGGGTTGAGCTAGATACTAGCGATCCAATCAAAGTAGTTGATTTTATAGTGTTTGGCACAGGATGGGATCTATCAGCTAATGTAGTTGATGGAGAATGGGCCTATCACGTAGGTACCTTTCTGGAAGGTCCTTGGGTGTGGCATCTGTATGAGATCATCAAGGAGCGTGATTTCGATGCACAAACTGACGAAGAAGATGGCGAGCAACAGATCGCCTAACTGGGCCTTCATGGAGAAGTTTGTCGTTCCGCATTACGATGACCCGAAGGGACCCCCTTATCTTGTACGGTGGCGGATTATCCAAACCCCTCTGTTTGGCATCTACCTGCATCGCCTGGGTACTCCTGATCCTAGGGACACTCTCCATGACCATCCTTGGCCGTTCCTCAGCTTGGTTCTTAGAGGCGGGTATACTGAGTATGTCAGGGGCCGTACTACTTATGCTGAGTCTCGTCGCATTAGAATCTTTAACCTCAAGAGATTAAAAGATGCTCACTGGATTAGTAGTCTTGATCGTACTCCTACATGGACTCTTATGTTTGTGGGTCGCCGTCAACGTGTCTGGGGCTACTGGGATCGTGATGGTGGCTTTACTGACTTTGATAAGCATCCTTTTAACGATGAGTTTATGCGTGCTCTTGCAGAACAGGGAGACGCCGCATGAGTAGACGCAACAGCAGGTTCCAGAAAGCCATTAGACGTGAGCAACGTGACGCAGCCAAGGAACGGGCTCAATTCATTCAAGATGCGTCCAACCAGCTACCCATTGCAGAAGGCCAATCTCTGCGTTTTATAAGCCGGAAGGAGCGCCGTGGACGACGCTGAAGAACTAGAACCTACGAGCGATCCTGAAGGGGAAGAGGAATCTGAAGAAGAACTAGAAGAAGATTACCAGGAGTTAGTATACGGTATTCCAGTACCAGAAATGACTGAAGGGCTTCAACCGATTGAAGTCATTGTACTCATCAAAGGCGTCAACATGGAGGACGGCTCTCCTACGATGACAACGGTTGTATCACCCGGGATGACTACGTGGGAAGCAGCCGGTCTTATGGTTATTGCTTTGGAACGTGTAAAGACAATGGCAATGATGGATCTGTTTGAAACGTACGAAGATGAGGATGACGAAGATGAATAAGGCGAAAGGATTCGCCTGGATGTGGCTAGCAATTGGATTGCTACATCTTTTTTTGACCGACAGTGAGTTAGGATTCTACTCAGGTCTTATCAACGCCACTGTATGGTCAGCGGCAGATTGGATCAACTTAAATGGAAATTGAAACTCTTAGCCATAACTTCGAAGTGTTTACCCCCGACGGTAAAATCCACTACAGCGGTCCCAGCATTGAGATAGCAGCAGCCATGCGACGTACCTTGGAAGGTGCTAAAATCAAAGTCTTCGCTCAGGTGTCCCTCAACGAAGACACCATGATTTTGATGAACCCGTCACCGGATCTCAATGAGCAGGAAGGCTGAATTTCTAGAATTCATTGGAACAATAGCCTTCTGGCTATTCTTCGTAGCAGCGATGACAGGAAACTGTGACTGAGAACGATTACGCTAGAGTCAAGAAAATAGTCAAGTCTGCGCTATATGGATGGCCTGTCACCCCGGAAGAGCTAGAGGAAGCGGAGCAGGAAGCAGCTATAATCGCCTGGAGGGTGGGGTTAGATCCCTGCACCAGGGTTTGGTGGTCCGCTAGGGATACGATTCAGAAGATCCGGGGCTCTCGTAGATCAGTGGTAGCTACAATGGTGCCTCTCCCAGATGATTGGGATCTCCCTGGATCTAACTGTGTGGAGGACGAAGTCCTCAGTAAAGTCACCATTGAAGAAGCACTCGCTGTGTTGCTTCCTAAGGACCGCCCGGTGATCCAAGCCATGTTTGTGGAGGGCTTGAACACAATGGAGACAGCGAGGAAATTAGGGTTGCATGACAGCAACGTAGGGCGGCGCAGAGACTCTGGGCTGCAAACTATGAGGAGCCGGATCAAATGATCCGGCTCCTTTTTTTATTGCGACAAAATTAACAGTCCGACTGGTCGGTTTAACTTCCATATTTTTGATGTACTAATTCAAAAAGCAGAATCGCAATAGTTGCATTGATACAATCTTGATTACGAGTACATTCTGCTAACGCTGTGGCGTGTTCACACCTCATAGACCCGTCTTCGTCTAAAGCCAGGGCTCCATTACCACAGGTGATAGGGTGATGTAAACCCCGTACGCCTTGGTGAGCCGAATCTACAGTCATAGCTGTAGCTGACGACAGCGTCGCTTGCAAGTTCACTTCTTCATGATCCCTCTGGGGAGGAATATAAAACGATGGAATAGAGACAGGCACTCATTCCCCTCCACGCTGCCTGAACTTGACTAGGACATCTTGTTCTTCAAGAAGTCCATCAATTTCATCCAACAGAGAATCAGTCTCTTCTTTGAGTTTTTCAGTTTGAGCCTTTGCTTCTTGCTCCTCCTGAACTTCTTTCTCCTGCTCTTTGACCTTCCTCCGGGACGCCTTAGCCTGGCTCATGTCGCCTCCTCAGGGCGTAGCACATGCTGGCACTGCTTCCAGTTTCCCACAACGTGGAAGAGCCCGACAGAGGCTGCGTCCTTGGCGTGGCCTCCAGGGACATAGAGCCCTGCCCGTTTCAACACATCCCTGCTGATCAAACGCTTATGCGCTGACTGAGTGACAGACACCAAATCAGCGCCGCCTTTTAGGGCGAAGTACTTGACTATACCTATGACCTCAGAAGACATATGCCCAGAGGCATGGAACTTATTAGCTACCTCGTAGCAGACTGTTACTCCAGGACCGATCTTCATAGTCTCGAAGTAATCTCCAATGCCTACGAGGTCCAACTCGTAGCTATCAACACAACTAATTTCATTATCATTTACTGTAAAGGCAGTGAGTCCAGTAGTCTGTCCAGGGTCAACCGCTACGATCCTGTAAAGCATCTAGCTCCCTCCTCACTACCAGCTTAAAATCATCAGGACTACCAGAGTTGTGAAGCACAACAGGAAAATGCCTATCGTCAAGAAGACCGTCCATAGCTCGTCTGGTTGTTCCCGCTCGGACAACCTTCCAAACCTCCCCGCCCATATCAATGATGGCGTCGTATTCGTTGGGCTGGCGTACGTCAGAGATGACTACATCAGAGACGTGAGCGCAGTCGAGAAGGACCGGCTTGACCCACACATCCTCGCCTAGGATGTCCCGGGCGCCTTGGCCTAGTCTAATCATCAGTTCTACGGACTCAGGATAGAGCTTCTTCATGCCGTCGAGGCCGTGTTCATTCAAGGCATCTTGGTAGTACGTTGGTCCTGTATTTAATACAAATCCATCCTCACCGTCGTTCCAAGCAAGAATTGGATTGATCTCCCATAATAGCTGTCGCAGCACAACAGCAAACGAGAACCAAGTATAACGACCCTTGGTGTATTCAACGATCTCTTTAGCAGCCGTATCTTTTCCTGAGCGGCTGTCTCCATAAAGTCCTATAATCAAATCATTTCCTCCAGATAGTCTGCTGCATTTCTAAGCCATTCTGGGTTGTCTTCCATTTGGCCTAGCATTCTATTACATCTACGACAGAGTAATCCTCTAAATAAGCCTGTCTTGTGGTCATGATCCCAGCAGATTTCTTCTTTGGACAAACATATAAAACAGTGTTTTGGAAGTGAATTGTAAAATTCTTCTGTAATGCCAAACTTCTTACACTTCCATTTAAGACCGTGTTTTTCTCTTGCTTGTTGTTGATAGATGTTGCGTGACTCTCTATTTACATCTCGCTCAGACCATTCCTTGTAGCTCTTAGCTCTACGTTCCTTGATGCATGTTGTACAAAATCTAATCTTCGCCCCAGCACCGCTAGCTCTTCCCCCCGTCCGATCTATAAGGCCACCGCATTGTTCGCACATCGTTGTCCCCATCAGGCCATACCACTCTGACGATTCCTGCTGCTTGAATGTTTTTCCAGCATCCGATACAGGGCTCACCCGTTACGTATATTGTAGCACCCATCGTATCGTGATGTGATGCATACGCAATAGCATTTCCCTCAGCGTGCTGGGCTACGCACCCGTCGTACCCTCCAGTAAGGGACGGTACGTCAGAATAATCTTGCAGCCCTCGGGGACATTCGCCAGCCAAGCAGGACAATCCGCCAGCAGGCGATCCGTTATATCCAGTTGAAACGATTCGCCTTCCGCTAACAATGACAGCACCGTGTTGGGCTCGTCTGCAATCAGCCCTAACTGCAACTGCCTTGGCAATTCCGAGGAAATATTCATCCCAGTCTGGTCTGACATTGAGTTTCTTTATCTCCAAATAGACGTCACGAATAGTAAGAACACCACCAGCAGAAAGCTTCATTTCCACATCGATGACATCATAATCATTGGTGATTGTGATGTCATCGATCAGCATTTCAGTTCCATTGAGCTTGATGGACTTAGGATTAAACTTCTTGTCTTTATCTTCCGTATATTCAATATAGATATAAGGTTTGGGCTTCATTTCAATTCTACTGTCCCCCCATACAGTGTGATAAGTGTTCATTTGGCTTCACCCCAACACGATCCATAGCTAGCCGACACCGTGAGCGGAACGCTCCAGTGGTTCTGAGTCATTACTCGCTCGACTTCGGGGAGCATTTCCTTAATCGATTCCATTGGCAACTCCATGTCAATTTCGTCATGGACCGGCAAGAGGAGGTATTCCCCGAAGCCCGAGTTATCGAGATCGACAAGCGACTGCTTGAAAGCGTCAGCCGCTGAGCCTTGCACAAGGGAGTTGACGAGAGTGTATAACTTGTCTTCTTCAGCAAAATGAATTCGCCCGAGGGGAGACTTAACATAGCCCCTCCCGGTAGTCGCGTAACGCTGCTTCCCAACATGTTCAACTCTCCTTTGAAAGGCTTTTACCCCTGGGAACTCCTCGTCATAAAAGGCGAGGAACTCCTTAGCGGCTTCCAATTCCATACCAGCCGTATCAGCGAATCTTTCCACCCCAGCAACGAATGCCTTAGCGAAGTTGGCGTTTTTGAATGTTTGTCTCCGGGGGTCATTCTTCCCAATGGAATCATCCTTGTATGCGATGCGAGCCATAGAGGCGTGCATGTCGCTGGTTCTAGCAGCTTCAAGCATTCGTGGATCCTGGCAGAAGTGTGCCAGCAGTTTCATTTCAATATTATCGTAGTCAACTGCCACCCAAGTATGGTCAGGACTAGGAATGAAGGCATCACGAACGACTCTGCCCCTAGGAAGTGTTTGCAAAGCGGGGTTTTGCATTGACATGCGGCCAGTTCTCGCACCCAGAGTATTGATACTAGGATGTAGCACGCCATGATCATGCATATCGATAAAGTTAGCAAAGTATGCACTGTTGATCTTAGTCTTCTGTCGGTGGTTTAAGACGGCTTGCGCCAAAGGATGATCAAGCCCTTCAAGTACGTCTTTGTCCATCGACCACTGGCCCGTAGCCGTGGTCTTAGATAAATCGACACCTTCTGCAACGAGTTTCTTAGCGACCTGTTGGACTTCTGAAGGGCGAATTCCGTAGTGTTCCACACACCAATCTTCGACTTGTTTAGTGTAGGCCAGGATTTGCTCATGCATTTCCTCAACGTAGGGGAGATTGATGTTGACACCGCGCATCTCCATGTTGGAACACACCCGGGTGACTTGCATTTCCAGGTTGTAGACGTTCATGTAGTCGGCAGTGATATCAGGCCAGAAGTGTTCTGCACACCGGGCCGTAAGGATAACGTCCAGACCGGCGTAACCCCAGTAGATGCCAAAGTCGAGGGGGATATCACCCCACCCCCACTTCTGAGCTTTCATAGCTACATGCAAAGCACCTTGAAGCTTCTTGGCCTTGGGTGAGAGGAAGCGGGCGCTCATCTGCTTCAACGAGGTTGACTTCGTTGGGTCAATGGCGTGAGCCATCACCTTCGTATCATGGAGGTTTCCCCACGGCAAACGGATATCAGCCTGGTAGTCAAGGAACCTATGGTCGAACCCAACGTTCTGTCCCACCAGAGGCCCCTCGTAGGTCAGGAGAGACTCCTCGACCACTCCTAGCCATCTGTCGGCCCGGAACACGTAGGCGGTCGCTGTGTCGCCCACCTGGACGAGCCTGAGCGGCTGCTTCCAGAACTCAAGGCCACCAGTCTCCGTATCGAAGGCCAGCCAGTTGCGACGTTCGCCTAACCACCTAAAGTATTCCTGTACGTCTTCGTTGTTTTTCACGAAGACAATCTTGCTTTCCTCAATCGGATTCATTACTTGGCGATTTCCAGTCCTGTCCTAGATAGACGAGCAGCGTTCTTAATGGCATCACCGATTTGATCGGCACCTTCTACTTGAAGGAAAAGTTCAGTCACCCCCATCGGGTGCGAGACTGTGATGCGAACGAACTTGTTTCCTTGGTTGTCTTGGGCTGCACCAATCTGCCAAGCCATAGGCACAGCTTGAGGCATGACCAATGGTAGTTGTGGTTCGTGTACTTGCTTGGCCGCTTCCGCAGCCGCTCTGAGTATTGCTTCCTGATCCATTATTCCTCACATACGCAGTCGGCTAAGTTCTTCATTGTTTCAGCTAACAACTTCTTGGCTAGGCGACTTACATCCTGTCCAATAATGCTTTGCAAGAGATCTGCAGGATCGTCAGAAATCACCGCCCAATAACGATCATGCTCGCCCTCTAGTCGAGTGCGACCTATGCCCTGTAAGATCCACTCATCATGCTGAGTGATGAAAATGGAGAATTCAGTCCACCGGTCTTTGCTAGGTAGCTGCGCTGATACCGTAGCAATATGTTCGCCAGTGAACTGAGTAATGGTGTCGCCGTTCTGGTAGAACAGCGTCTCAAGAGCCATGATTCCTCTTCCTGGTGGGGGCCAAGCTTCCGCCTGGCCCCCGCCAAACTAACACAGGTGAAGGGATAGGTCTAGTCAGCTAGCACGTCCTCGGCGAGGTCGCCTCCGACGTGGAGAGCTAGGCCAAGCGGGACTAGTACTAGGTCGCTAATACTACCGTCAACAGCAGCAACGATGAAGACGATAATAGCTAGAAGATTCGCTAGCTTAGAAATTGATACGTTCATTTATGTCACCTCCTCCTATGTATCCAAGAGGATACGATACTGCGAGGTGACTCTTCCTCGTTCAGTATCTACGAAGTGGAGCCTCTGAGATGGAACGGCTGAAGCAGCCATTGTATCTCTGGCATAATGGTTTTCAGACTCAACTGAACCTGTTTGGTAAACAGCACCTTCACCATTAGCCATGCTCCACTCAGCATGGTTATGATAGTGACCTACATAGACATCCCGGAAGTCCCACGCATAGGCACCTGACTTCCACCGGTCAGCATGTCGCACGATGGTCATTGGTGAGGCAAATCCGCCTCGTCCAATTTCGTCACCGTGGATGAGCAGCGCCCGGTAGTTACCAATTTCGATACGTTGGATGTCTTCCTTGCCGTGATCTGGATCCCATTCGAGCCTAGACTCGTCCAGCAAATGTTGTCTAGCTAGCTCGTATGTCATGCGATCTAGATTGTCTGAGCGAGGCAGAACGACATTCTTGTTTCCCAGCCTGCCGTGGTTACCTGGCTCAGATACAACGGTCACTGTCTCATAAATAGAAAGGGCTGCTCGCACCACTTCGGCTGTCAAATTACCTACAGTCACGAATTGGCCGAACAGCGTTTGATCAATCTCAAACGGCTGTGTGGGGAAGTTGAATAATCCTTCAACCATGTCCCCGCCGAATGCGATTGTACAGTGTTTCACTGGATGATCGGCTCGTTGGATCTCTGTGATTTTACGAGCCTTCTCAACGAATCGTAGGACCCTCTCGCGCATAACACTACTGTTATAACTGGGAGTAACCTTCGCTCCCTGCCAATCAGTCAGATGCCACAGCGCTGCTTCCGGGGCCTTCCTGCGTTTGTCTGCTGATGGAGCAGGTACAGGCTTGAGAGGGCCAAGAGAAATCAAGGCATCCTTCATCCCGTCATGTACTGCGTCAATCAGTCTCTCATTCTTGCGCTTCGCTTCTGCAAGCTGTTGGGCAAGTCGAACGTTAGCTTCTCGAAGGGACTCTAGTTCGGAATTGCTTCTGTTGAACTCGTTAAGCGAAACGTTGGGCATGTTTTATCCTCCAGACCATGCCTAGCCGGGCTATTCTGTATCAGTAGTATCCTTCTTGAAATGATGTTGCCCAATGAAATGCTTGTCCAGCATTGATGCTGAAATGCCTCTGGGCTTACCATCTTCATCAAAGGTACTCTTATCGGCGTATCCACGTTCCTGCCATAACCACCGCAGAATGACCTTACGTAGGACACCGCTCCTGTATGCGCCGTCTATTTCATCCCTCTCCGGTAGCACACATGCCACACACTCAATGCGTTCGAACTGCTTTGCGTAGTCGAGTAGACTGATCTTCTTTGCTGTCATTACTTTCCTCTTTCTCGATCACACACTGCGGCATTCCATCGCAGCATGTTGATGCTGGGTACATACACTGCGGGCAGATGTAGCAGCTTGCCTTCCTATCGTACCAGTATCCGCAGACATCGCAGTCGTAGAGACGAGGCACACCAGCCTCCCTAGTTAACTGTATTAAACACCAAACCCATATGCATCAAACGGTGACCCATCGTTGGAAGGATCAAGAGTAATGATCAAATATCCGTTTCCAGCGAGTACAACACCGATGGGCCGTCTATTGCCTTTAACGCTAGCAGGAAATCCGTTGAACCCTCCCTTATATACACCGTCGCCGAATCCAAAAATAGCTCCATCAGAACTCAGCAAATAATATCCAGCACCGGTCTTTGTCCAAACAGCATCAATGATGGGAGTACCTAGAGCTACTCCACCAAGTGATCCATAAAAAGGAGCATCATAAGCGAAAACCCCGCCATCTCCACCTACAACAATATGACCTCCTTGCGGACGAGTAGCAGTAAAGGGCACTTGGGGAACCTCCGCATGGTAAAACGATGGGATTTGTATTCCCGGAACAGGAACAGGAACAGGTGCAGGAGCTTGAACCAACAATCTTGACAGGTCTAAAGCACCTGGATCCCAGTGGCTGTTTTCTGGGACATGTTGATGTCCGCACCAACCATTAAAAGAGATCCAGTAAGAGTGGCTGAATTCAAAAGGATTTCGTTGTCCATACTGTTCTTGTCCACCAAACCTAGGCCCATACTGTTGGACCCCTGCGTTGGCTTCAATCCACCGCATGAGCGCTTTCATAGCTAGCTCTTGGGCAGAGGGCAAGGATGCGTTTTTAGAGTACCCCACCAGTTCGATCTGGATGGCGCCACCCCGGTTCGTCTCCACGCCTCCTGAGAGGTTCTGGAGGGCTCTCCCGGCCCTGCTGAGGGCGAGGTGCTGGTGTACATCTCCTGCGGTGCCAACAGTGAAGTGAGGCCAGGAGTTAGCTGAACGATAAGCACCGATGGCCCCGGAAACGCTTGATCCCTCTGTTTTGTGGATTACTCCTTTTTTCTTGTACGTTGAAATAAACGTGCCCGCATCTCTTCCTGGATTGGCTTTATTTGCTGCGGGATACCAGTCAGCCATTACGCGTTATCTCCAAGTCGGATAGCCCAGAAATTCATAATTTCAATGTTGTGATTAAATCCTCCTGAATCGAAGTCACTAAACAATTCAAAATAATCGCTAACTATACATGAAACAAAACATTGAGTAGATACATAGTCCTCAATAGTTCCTTCTCGCTCAGTCATACTGTCTCTTGATTCATAAATCCCTGATCCATTTCTTATAATACCTATAGCAGCAGGGGTGCCGCCCCCGGCGGACTGAAACCTGACTTGTCCACCAAGTAGATAAAACCCAGCGGTTTGAATAGTTAAACGAGTCGGGTTACCGGCAATATTAATCATATTGTCGGTGTCAATTTCTTCAGAGTCGAACTCTACTACAGTTGCAACGACAGGAGGATTAAGTTGTATGGTGCCAATCATTCTGGCTGCTGGTCTGACATACGTATCGTTAGGAGCAGTGAAAATTATAGGATCAACTAGTGTTCCTGATCCTGTAAAAACTATAGAACCGTCATCAGGTTCTTCAAATAAACAACTGCACCCCTCTTGTGTGCATCCGCAGTTAGCCATTAGACGCCCATCCATCTCATCTGAAGACTAGCTCTGTTAAGAGCAGGTCCAGTCAAAGCATCAACCATAGTATGTAACATTACTTCTAACTCCAAATAGTCTCCAGCTAGCAACCTAAATATACTAGTCAATGAAAAATTTCCATTTTGATTTACAATTGCTGGTTGCTTCAATCCATTGCTTCTAGCTGCTACAAGGCTGGCACCTACACCGTTCTTCCAAATTCCTTGATAAGCTCGTTGAGTGCCACTACTAGTAGAAAAAAATCCTCCCGTATCATCAACTCTAACGCTCGAAGTGATGAGGTAGATACCATCTTCCGGGGCTGTCAGCCTGGTTGGATTGGCTGCGCTCCACATACTTACTGGATAGTTAGTAGGAGCGCCGAATCCATCATCAAAAATAATTACTTCTGGGACGCCAGCAACTAATGTTTGCTGACTATCTCCTAGCCAACCAGCGCCATATGGGCGTGGATTAGGAATACCAAGCACAGATACGGTATAGGGAGCAGGAAGGGATCCGCTTCCTCCAACTGAGGCAGTTATACCGTCGCCCGCAAGCACACAGCTACAAACTGTGAATGAGTTACATCCGCACCTAGCCATATTTAGTCCTTAGGTGTAGCAGATCCACATAGAAGCGGCTGGAATACCAAGTGGTTTTAGTGCCCACGATACATGAAGGGTGAAATAATCTCCTGGTTGACAAGGATAAGGTACGATTCTCGACTGGGTTGATCTAACTTGGAGAGGCCATACAGTAGTTGTTTCGAAATATTGGTGTTTCACTACTTCATAGGTAGAATCAGAAATCCTATGGTGTTCAATCCAGGCCGCATATTCAAAGGCAGAAGAAGCTCCGCTGAATTGTAGTTCGTATGTAACATCAAACCCTACTGTGTAGACCCCCCCATGAATAACACTTAATCGATCAGGCTGATTAGTATTGAACATACTAGCAGTGTTGAAATCTGCTGAAGCAAAGCTAGGGATTTGACCTCCCCCGCTGCCTCCAGGGAAGTCCGTAGCGAACTGAGATGCATCATAATTTACTTTAACGGTGGGTGGTATGAATTCAGGATCATGGATGTTGCGAACGATGTAGGGAGCGTTAGAGAGTCCAATTCCTTCTACAAATGTAGACTGATTATTGGAAAAGATTAATCCATCGTAACTATCATCAAGTACGAAGCAGCTACAAATCTGATTACATTCACATCTAGCCATATCAATTAAACCTCTTGAACGATGGATGCAGATATGACGTTAATTGAAGTAGAAGCTCCACCTGAAATATAAGTCATCTCAATAAGTTTAGCAGCAGTAGTATCAACAGCCACAGCAGCAGTAACTGGAGCAGACAAAACCGGCGCTACCACATTACCTAGTGTAGGGGACACCACACCAAAAATAGTTCCACCAGCACCTATACTCAAGACTGTCACCATTGCATCAAACACGAATGGAATATTGGTTCTAGCTTGGTTCCCACCCGCCATAGAAATACCGGCAGCGATGTTGCCAGTTAAGGTAGTAGAACCCACTCTGACTCTGATCACAGACGTGACTGTTGTAGTCGTATTTGTCCAAAGACCAGCTACTTTAATCCTATAAACCGCCCCCACACGCAACGTGTTAGCTGGAAGAGGCATAGAAAGGATTTGAGTCTCGGTGTTTGCAATAGAAACAGTTGTCGATCGACTAACTGAAGGCTGCAAAGTAGAAGATGGAGTCCCTGTAATGTCTTCTACTAGCAGCCAAGCAGGGTACGTTGGATCAGCGTCAACAGTTACAGTTCCAGTTCCGAGCGCTCTAGCAACTCTTAATTTATATGTTCTAGTGCCAGCACTCGGAATGACAATCGCTTGAACTATGACTAATTGGTCACCGTTGGCAGCGTGTAGATAGGTTTCATCATAAGCTAGAATAGTTCCATCTTGCGTTATTGTTGTTTCAGCTTTGTCGCCTGCAACAGTGCTTTTAACTAAGTAATGACCAGTGATTCTGAGTCTTCGACTTGCCGCTACAGTTACTGGAACAGAAAGACTTGTTATATCAACTACAGTGGTGATTCCTGATTGAGGTGTTACCGCTTCCGCATACCCTAGCGTAACAGGACCACTAGTTGGTGTTGCCCAAGATTGATCCCCCCGAAGGAACTTAGTGTTGTCTGCACCAGCACCTCCTAACTCTGCAGTTGGAACTTTTGTTCCTGCATCTAATGATGCATAACCGCTAGCAGTGCTTTTCTCTGATTCTTTCTGATACCCAGTATGAGGGTCTGCTGCGCCTGCATGATTGTTTACTGCGGTGGTGACTTCGCTGTCTCTTGCGATAGTTGCAGCTATTCTTGCATCAGGTACTAATCCACTTGCATCTAACCCAGCATATCCGTTGTTCTGATCTTTTTCAGACTCTTTTTGATAGCCTGTGTGAGGATCAGCAGCACCAGCATGGTTGCTAACCGCTGTAGTGACTTCAGAGTCACGGGCAATAGTCGCTGCTATACGTGCATCAGGAACTAGACCTGATCCATCTAGTCCTGCATAACCATTATTTTGATCCTTCTCTGACTCTCTTTGATATCCCGTATGCGGATCGGCTGCACCAGCATGAGCAGTTAAATCTGTATCCAAAGCATATACAGAGTGAGGATCAGCCAAACCAGCATGAGTAGCTATCGCCGACGTTACCTCGGAATCACGAGCAATAGTCGCAGCGATACGTGCGTCTGGGACCAGCCCTGAGCCGTCCAATCCGGCGTACCCATTGTTTTGATCTTTTTCGGATTCTTTCTGATAGCCAGTGTGTGGGTCTGCGGCACCAGCATGGTTAGACAAATCAGTATCTGTAGCATACCCAGGATGGGGATCAGGAAGTCCTGCATGCGTAGAAACGGCTGATGTGACTTCAGAGTCCCTAGCAATCGTCGCAGCAATTCTTGCGTCTGGAACTAACCCACCCGCATCAAGACCAGCATAACCATTAGCTACATCTTTTTCCGATTCTTTTTGATAGCCGGTATGAGGATCCGCTGCCGCCTCATGAGCAGTAACGTCCCCACCACCCCCGCCACCCCCCTGAAGCATGTCATTGTGTAGCTTACGATGCTTATCTACTCCAAAGTCTTTTTGACCATTAGAACTTTTCATTATATTCCCACCGCATTGATAGGCGTTAAACTGATCTTAATTTCCTCGCCGCTTTCTGAGTCTTCGTCTACCTCTACTCTGTTCAAAATGAAGCTTTGTTCTACAGGAAAACAGAGCTTAGATAGCTGAACATCGACCCGGGTTCCACAGACCATCTGTTGCAGCGTCCAGGGCGTTTCAGGACTGAGCTTGGAGCCTTCCGGGACCTCAATCATCCTGGGAGCAATCTTGGAAGCTTCTGCGTACAGACCACCTACTACCTGTGCGTCCACAGCAGTCTGCAGCGTATCCTCAGTCCGCATTCGCTCCACCCTACCATAGCAGTAGGTGTCAGGATCGCTGGTGCTGTAGACAGCAGGGATTCCTTCATTTTCGGCGTAGTGAACGTACCAACGATTACCTGCTTGGAGGCCGTCCTTAAGGACTTCAATCTCACCAAGGATGTGTTCGTCTCTTAATATGGCAAGTGGGACTAGTTGATCTATCTCACCTGACAAGATAATTGATCGTCCAAGGGTGGTGTAGTTTAATCCTGACTGAGATAAATCATTTAGATACTCTAAAGAGGTTGCTCCAAAAGCAATGAACTTACGTTTTCCAGCAATTGAGTTAGGATACGCTTGAACATCGTCGAGAATACATTCATTAGTTTCTGATAGAGCCACATTCAAAATCGAATCAGAGTTACCGAAAGCAATGGTTGTTAAATCGGTGTCCACAGCAGTGTAATCTGTATCAAGAGCAGGAATTTTAACGTCCAACCAGCCAGCCATATCCACAGCGGTGATACGAATTTGATTAAAGCTATAGATCACCTGAGTGATCGGGCCACACCACTCTTCAATACCGTTCCTGGTGATATGAAGCTCATGACACCACGGCTCAATATCTCGCATACATTCACAGCAAGGTGAGTTTTCATCGCCCCCCAAACCAATGATAATTTCAGCTTCTGACACATCATCCAGAGCGCGAGTCCAATGTAGATTCTTGATTCCACTTAGAACACAGACGGTGGGGAAACCGCACTGTCCAGTGATAAAGGCGCCGCCAGTACCGCAGCCTAGTCGGCCTCTTGAATCATCAAGAATAGGTGGTTGCGTAGGTGTTTGCAGGGGATCAGGCATTTCAAATCTTTTATCCTACACCTATCCAAGTAGCTCCAAATTCAGGCGAGTATGAAGCTCCCGCTTCGATGGCGTTTGTAGCAGCACTCGTATTCATCTGCTTAACCATAGCTCTGATCCAATCACCTGCCGCAAACTTGAATACGGAACTAATATCCATCGCCCAGGCGGTGCCAGATGCACCTGGATTTACGTTGTTAGTCCAGACGAGTGTGCTGGCCGCTTGATTCTCTATCCAAAGGTCAAGAAATATGTAATCTGTATCTGAAGAGAACTGTACCGAAGCATGAATTATATATAACCCAGCAGTATTGAACGTAATACGTTCAGTGGCTGAGGATGTCGAGTGCATTGAATCAGTGTCATACCGTTCACTGTTAAAGGTTAAAGCAGTATTGGTGTTGTTAACTACAGGCAGGTTTGCGTTGTTAAAAACTCTACATGCTGGTGGATTGTGGGGACTAGGTAGCCACACCCCACTTGAACTTCTAGCCACCCATCGGTTGGTGTCTGTTTCATATGCCATCTCGCCATTGTATGGGTTGGATGGACGGGTGGATGAAGTAATGATGGTGGTATAGTCTTCATTAATAGGAGTATGCATCCACATAGTTCCTTGTGGATGTGATCTAGCTGTAGTGTTATATGCCGCTCTAGTAATCGTAGCTACAGGCGAACTAGCAGAGTGAACTGTAACAATAATAATTTCAGGATCCCCATGAACTCGTAGAGGATCCAGAGTAATTACAGCGTGATGACTTCCTAAAGTGATAGCGGGCAGATCTTCCAAGCCTGATGAATTAAGCGCTACCGCCACCGCACTCAATGGATTATCAGACACCAGCCCAAATACATTGTTAGCCCGAATTCTTGATCCAGCAGGCATTAGAGGCTCCTTGGGACTAGCTCAAAAGTAACAGTGGCGCTTGCGTTCAAAATATCTTGATCAGTGATCAATTCGAAACAAAAACCATAACAAGAGAAAACGGGCCAGCCCCATTCTCCTGAAGTCAGCTTTTCTCCAGGCTGTACACTAGATCGATTAGGACAGATGACTGACATCTTATTTATCCGGCCATCGATAACGAACATGGAATCAGCAGGAATATATGGAATTTTTAGAGTTCCACAAGCCGGATTACAAGTCAAACCAGTTAGACCTACTAATTCACCACAAGGCTCTCCAGACACTGACTCATAGAAATCTAGAGTTGTAGAAACCAGCGGACTGGTTCCTGAATAAATGGTAATAATAGGAACCACATCTGACATGTCAGGCCAATAATTTCGAGGCACCGAAATTCTAGTAGCGGTAGGCAGTACAGGAGTCACATAACAGTTATCAGTTAACACTGGCAAAGGTGGTGTAGCAGGTGGAGGACAATCTGGATTTACTGCACAATCAAAGGTAGTACAATCTTCTAACTCTGGATATTCTGTCGGCACACCAAAACTTAATGGATGATTTTCTACAATGGTAATAGCGTTTTGATATAAATAAGGCTTACCGGCTACCAGAGTAAATTCTACTTGCATGATTTCTGAGCAACCACACCCACAACCTACTCGTACTTGTTCAGTAATAAGTGGTCCTTCAATCAAACCTACATTATAAAGAGTGCGAAAGGCCCGATCATTTGCACTCTCTTGTACAGGAAAAACAGGTTCAGTTAACATGACTGTCTGATCAGGACCGCCATATGATGGAGAACCATAGATAGTTCCTCCATAACCGCCTCCTACTACTCCAGAAACAGATGAATCATCATCAGGGAACTCAGGACAGCAGGTAATGAGATCCAAGGTAGAAGTAGTACACGAACCTGCACAGGCAGAAGGCCCGGATAGCTGACGAGTCAGCCAACGCAATCCGTACGCTACTGAGCAGCAAGTACGGCCAACGAGATAGGCTTTCCAGCTTAATGTCCGGTGACCGGCCCTGAGACGCCCTAGAATGGCTCCCTCGTTTAGTACTGGGTGGACTTCTCTGGTAAGTGTTGATTGAAGTCCCTCAAAATCAGTGACCAGTAAACCAAGGAAGTCTCGGGACTCTGGATAAGATGTGCTTATCCAAGGCGCACCATCAGCCAATGGTGAAACAAAGCCCCCCTCAGGGCCACATCCGATCACTTCCAACATGTCCGGGCACAGGGTGTCACATTGGACGCTAAGACCAGCAGGTCCAAGTCCGTTTTCAATATAAGCTCTGGTGCGAGCGTCGTTTACGAATTCAACTCCATCCAACCAAGCGGCTGTTCCCGCAATGCTTTCTGTTGCCATTACCGTCGCCTCTCAGCAAGCATTTTCGCTACGTCCCGTAGAATCTGCTTCCTAAGCAACTCATCGTTACTCTTCTGAGCAACGCTGATACTGACATTCGGGTCTTGCTTGTTCAGCTTATCAAGATGCTCATTCATCATTCGAAGTTCATTAAGCAGGTCACGCTCGAAGTGTGAGCCGTTCCCAGCGCTCCCTCCTGCTCCTCTAAGCGATGATACAGCCTGGGACAGGTTAGGACTAGTGCCAGGCCCGCCTAGAGCCGCCTGGGCCGCTCTGAGGGCTCCTGGATACTTGGGAAGATTCCGGGACATGATCTCCCAGACCCTGTCGGGCTTGGTCAGAGGGAGGATCATTTCGTGCTTGAAACCTTCACCGATGTTCGCAAACATGGGGCGAGTGATCATGCCGCCTTCTGCGAAGTTTCCTCCCCCACCGAAGTTCTTGTTTGGATCAAATGGGGGAAGGATGTTGATTGTAGCTCCAGTAAAGAGTTGGCCCAAAAGCCCCGATGTGTAAGCAGAGCTAATCGGAAGACGTTGACCGAAGACACTGTTAATTGTAGTATTTTTATCAAGAATTGATTGAGCCAGTCTCTCTTGCTCAGCGTATGCAACGTTATTGTTTTGGATGTCAATAAGCTGGGTACGCAGCTCCTGAGTCATATTTCTGGAGATATTGTAAATACCGGCCTTAGTGTTAAGCAGCAAACTTTCCAGCCTGAACTGCTCAGCTATATTGCCAGTGATCTTAGCTTCTTCAATTGCAAGCTCAATAGTTGCGATCTTAAGTGCGTCGGTCGCTGTTTTGATGTTCTTAGTTGCTTTCTCCTGACGCTCCTTAGCGTCAGCAATTTTTTCATCGATGTTTTGAAGTTCAGTGGCGTGAGCAGTTTCACCGGCTCGCAGCTTAGCAAGATCGTTTCTAGCTTTTACTTGATCACGAAGAGCTTGACGCTTATCAATTTCAAGATCAGCAATCTGCTGTTCTTTCTCTCTGATCTCGACGGCATTATCGAGAACTCTGTTCTTGAGATCAAGAATATCTTGAGTAGCATCCTTAACTGCCTGCTCAGCATCTAAGACATCAAGACGATTAGAAGCAATTTCTTCTTGAATCTCCGCTTCAGTCTTCTCATTAGGATCACTATCGTCACGCTTAGTAGCATCCATCCCAGCCCGGATGTTAGCCAACGTTGTACGAAGCTGATCCAAACTCAGACCTGAGAGATTTAGTGACTTCTTTTGCTTCTTAGTGAGGGAATCTAGAAGTTCTTGCTCCTTACGCTTAGCCCTATTAAGGCCAATAGTTGCTCTTTCAAGATTACGATCAGCCTCAGCTAGCTCATCGGCTGTAGCAGGTGCCTTTAATTCTGCAAGTTCTCTCTGAAGTTCGATTCTATCTTCTTCAATATCACGAAGTCGATTCTCAATTCTAAGAAGATTATCTTCTGCTTCAGCAATCTCAGCAAGTTCGCTTGTTGTGTCAGCTAGAATAGCTAAGCGTTCAGTTTCTAGTTCTACAAGTTCGTCAGTAGCACTAGTAAGATCGGCATTAGCATCAGTCAAAGCATCAGTAGCGGACTTAACTGACTGAGCAGCAGAGAACAAATCCTTGAACTTATCGATCAGGGTGTCTACACCCTTAAACTCTAGCTTAACCTTACCAAGCCCCTCAAGACCCTTAATTAGGGCATCAATTGTAGCTAGTTCGTTTTCAGGAACAATCTTCGATAGATCAATCTTAAGCTCTGCTGCTACCTGGCGAATCTTTTCAAAGGAAGCACCGGTCTTGTTAGCGACAGAGGCAAACACTGATTGAAGAAGGACGCCCTGAACTCTAAGACCGTCCATCGCCTTTGAAACGCCCGTCTCATCAGCGTTGAAAATCTGCTTTTCAAAATCAGTTCCAAGTCCTCGGTCAATTTCTGAAACTATACTACGCCCAAGACCCCTCCAGAAGCTGTCTTTCTTAGGATCATTTTTGATCTTGAGTTCTTGCAACTTCTGATCAAGTCGCTCGACAACGGCTGTGACTTGAGTCAAATTACTAGTATCAACGCTTGCAGTCAAAGAAGATACCAAGGCATCAGCGTTTGCCTTAGCATTCTGCAAAGCAGTGATTAGTCCAGCAATTGCGAATCCAACACCAGCAAATACAATGGTGCCAGCGGCCAACTGTAAGCCAGTCATAGCAGCAGTAGCTGCTCGTAGTCTTGTAATCAACAATACTAAACCAGTTGAAGCAACATCAAACGAAGTCTTAAGAGCAGAAACAACAACAGCAGCTTTAGCTTGTACATTAAACAAGAAGAATGCACCAGTTGCCGCGACAACTGTTCCAGCAAGACCATTAAACACGTTGTCAAGTACGTTTAATACTGGATTCAAAAACCCAATAGCAGTGACGATACCTGAAATAATATTTGACATTTCACTGAAACTTCTAAGTGCGGTAGAAACTGGGGTAGCTACACGCCCAATAAGACCGCCGATTGATCCTAGCGCTCTACCGAACAGACCGAAGGCTCGAACTAGACCGTTGATCAAGCCACCAGCCACTAACTGACGCAATACAAACGACACAGGACCAAGCTCAGTTAGTAAGAATCTGAATCCCATAGCTAAAAGATTCAATGCTGGCAAGAGGGCACTAGCTATGCTAGCGCCAATCTTGACAATATCAACAATGACTGGAGCAAAGGCTTCAGTTAACGTGACAAACAGATTAGCAATTTGGGGAATGAGAGGGATGATCTCATTCAAAATATCTACAAAGGATGTACCAAGAGTATTAGCAAACCGTTCGATTAGACCGTTAAGCCCAGCAATTCCTTGTCCTCCACCACGTAAGGTAGCAAGGAAATTACCTAAGGGGCCGTTAGCCCCCAAGATGGTATCAATAAAAGGTCGAAATCCTGTTTGAACAGCCTGAGTAAATCCTTCCCTCAAGATACCCATAACACCAGCTAACGTGCCTGCTCTAATGGCGAACACATCTACGCCTTCAGTGGCTTCGTTAAGCTGTTGTACTAGAGCCTTAATACCTTCATCCGCAGTGATCTTGCCCTGCTCTTGAAGTTTTCTAGCCTCTTCTGTGGTGATCCCCATGTTTTCGCCGAGGATCTCGAAGAATCTTGAAAGGTTTACAGCACCAGGCAGGTTTTCAGCGATCTGACGACGAAGCTCTTCCATCGACACAGCGCCCTTAGCGGCGATCTGAGAGACACCATTAAGAGCTAGGCGTAGTTGTTCGTTGGTAGCTCCAACGAGCGCAGCGCCCTTCGTGAAGGCAGTTAGAACCTCAGTAGTCTTAGTACCAGAAAATCCTAGCGCCAGGAATTGACGCCCAGTGTTAGCTAGTTCCTGGGATGAACGACCAGATTGAAGAGCTAGCTGACGAAGACTACCGATGAATCCCTCAGTAGTAGTACGTGCAGTTTTAGAGTTCTTGATGATTGCATCAAGAGAAATTTCCAGAGACTGAAAGTCTCCAGCAATCTTACCAAAACTAGAACCTAGTTTAACGACAGCAGCAGTTAGAGCAGTAACACCAATAGCGGCACCAGTAAGTGCCTTACCCATTGACTGATCAAACTGCTTAGCCATTTCCTTAGTTTTATTAGCTTGATTGAATGCCTGATTAAAAGTCTCTGCTGCTCTTTGTGCTTGGATTTTTAGAGCAGCCTGATCAATTGCTGCTTGCAGTTGAAGGGTAGCATTAGCTACAACAGGTCCCGTCCCGCCTGTGTTTGCCATTACTTCCCTCCAGGATTAGCTTGGAATCCCATAAAACTCTTTGCTGCCTGATATGACTTTTCTTCGTTCCACCCTGGTGGTGTCCATCCGGGGGGCGCTCTCCACTTCTCTTTAGGAGCAATGACTGCCTTAGCTCCATCAGGAACTACAGAGAGCTTACGCTTGCGGTGAATATTGTTGATCTTATCACCTAGTTCAACGTAAGGATGTTTCATTTCCGCAACTCGCTCTAGATCTAGTTCTAGAGTTGTTAGTTGTTCAATGTCCCTGTTTTCTCGCAGAAAGGTGTAAATCACATTATACAAACGCCTGGAAGGCAATTCCAGGGGGTCAATCTCCCGGATGGCGCACCAACCATCAAACACATGCCAATTTGATTTAGCCGCTTGGATTAAGGCTTGGCCGGTGCCGTATCGAAATTTGAGTACTGCTCCATGAGCCATACAGCAACTTCGGTCATGGTCTGTAGGTTAATAGGATTGTCCGACGAGTCCAGACGGAAGGCAAAAAGATCAGCAGACTCCTTCTCAAGAACTCTAGCGAAGAAGGTCTGGTGAGCTTCGTGGAGCTTACCGGCTTGGACAGTCTCGGTGTAACGGATGAGGACGTTCCCCGGGAGCTTACTGGCTGCTCTCGCTGTGAATACGTCATCACCAATCTTGAACTGAATGGCTTCGTTACTTGTTGATACAGTAAATTCTTTCACGTTATCTCCTGAAAGATCGCCTGACTGCTTCGGCCAGGAAGTTGTTTTCTCTAGTTCCAGGATGACTCACCTGTAGGGGGGTCCTCCATCTTCCGGTTCTAATATGGAAGAACCGCAATGCTGGTCTAGTTCTTGGACGAATTTTGTGTGATCTGGTGCCACGAACAACCATCAATGAATAGCTTTGACCTCGCTCGTTTACTGCTTCAGCCGTTATTCGAATTACTTTCCTCCCTCTCTGACTCGTCAGTACTATCTTTAGGCTCTCGGCTAGCCGTCCCCCCGATGTCCGATGGGCCACCCCGTCGGTAAAGCTCCTCGTCCCGTCCGACTTTGGGGCCAGTTGCTTTGCTGTCTGTAGAACGTGTTCCGCCCTTCGGCGCAGTTCCCTGTCCGTTACCTGATCTAGAACTTGATTGATTCCCTGTTGTATCAGAATGACTTTGCCGACCGCCATCGATTTCCTCCACCGTAAGAGGATCAATTAGAGTGAGGTGTCTACCGATTCTAAGTAAACCGTAAACCTGATCGGTCAGGTCTTCCGAATCAATGCTGTAGAGGTTACCAGGATGATATCCCATAACCTTAGCGTTAGCTTGAAAAGTAACTTTCATATTTCCTCCTACATTCCTGGCATTGGATCATGCATTTGAATTGCTAAACGAATTTCGAATCCTACACATCCACCGTCAGGGCCGACAATGTTTGACTCCCTAATTACATAAAGGCGTTGACGCTTTGCTTCGGCCAAGCAACAAGCCAGAGCCTTGATGGCAATGTACATGTCTTGATAGATGCGGCGAGAACTCTCATTAAGTTCCACTTCAGTGGGTGGGTTGCCATTGTCATCGACAGTCGGAGCGCATCGCAGTAGCTGGATAGCAAACTCTCCAGCAAGAAATGTGCTACATACTTGAGGCTCACTGATAGGGTTGGGAAACTCTTCATGGAAGAACGGCCTCTCCAGCCAAACCACTAGCTGGCCGTTGCAGCAATCATCCCAGGCAGGGGGTCCCACAGCAACATAGGAACGGCAAGGACATCCACACTCAGATTCATCAGAGAGTGCAGAGCATACGCAATTAAGCAATTCCTCCGCTGTGAGGTAGATAAGATCTGGTGTGAGAACAGGCATTTTACGTGTTGGTCCTTCGCCACTTGGGTCCAGCGTCAGGACTCCAGATGGCGGGTCGCCTAGTCAAGTGATTCGGATTCAATTGCTGAATAACAATATCCACAATGTAGATACCAGTTCTACCGTCCACGAGAAATTCCTGTGGATCAATGAAGCCCATAGTGACACCTTGACGAGTGATAGAGCTTACTCGCTGCGGTAGTTGACAAGGAGCGCCAACGCAGGACTTCAAAAGCTGACAGGCTAGCTCTGCGGTCGCCATAGTCAGTGACCCAGGAACAGTGCGTCCATAGGAGACTGTAATGGAGAACGTACCTACTTCAGTGTCCGGGAGGGACAGGTCTTGACAGGCGGGCCAGCAGTCACCTTCTACGGCTGGAGTTCGAACTAGCGTGCGGTATTCGTCTACACGGTATTCGGTGCTTGGTAAAGTATCACCGTCAATCTTTACTTCTACGATTCCCGAGACAGGGTAAGGGAGTTCAATTTCGCATAGGCTGCTGCAACCACACTGCCCAGGACACCCACAAAGAGGCAGGTTGTACCAAACACCGTCGAGCAGATAAGGCGTCCAAGCCATACCTGATCCGTATCGGAAGTCACCGGCATTGTAAAAGTCCATTCCTGGGCAAGGATTGCAAGTTTGACGACAAGGACGAAGGGTAACGGTGCAACCACCGAAGCGACGCCCGGTAGCTGCCCAGAGAATCTCTGAGGCAGCCTGTAAGGCGTTCTCCACGGCGTTAGCAGGCAGAGGCTTACCATCCGCCAGACAGGGGTCAGGAAACTCTCCTGAGGCCGCTAGGCAACACAGGTCAGCTTCTGTAGCAAACGGCTGACAGGGTCCAAACGTGGGTCCAGGCATTCCTCACCTCCTCGAATTCTTGGCTGGGGGGATTTTCATCCCCCCAGCACTTAGTGAATTAGCCAGTGATGTTCTGGCAACCACATAGCTCCACAGGAGGAGCGATAGTGGTGAATTGAACATGCAGCGCTGTCTCGTCTCCGATAGGCGATAGAAGCCTACCAGGAGTGTTATCAGCGTTGATGGGAACCACGTTGAACGGACCAGTACCCCATCCGCTAGAAGGCGTAGCTTCAGCCGACAGCGTCCAGGTGAGGGGGCCATTCTCAATGGTAAGGTCACCAATACGACCGTTGCTCAGACACGGCATAAGCCAGTAGAGATACTGGGCAGCACCAGTCTCGGCATCAGTACATTCGTCACCGATAACCTTAGTCCAGAACTCAAGCGCAAACTTGTTGCACTCACCGAGATCCTGATCAATCTGGAAACCAACAATGTCGCCGTTGTAGCTAGCAACCGTGGAGACACCAGAGATAATCTCGAACAGATCTGGGTCAGCGTTACATACTTCAATCTCAACGTTGAATCGCTTGAGAGTTGCACATCCGGTTTCATTGATACAAAGCCTGCCGTTGGCAAGCTTGACAATGAACTCGTCGGGCTCTTCGATCTCAGCCGTGAGATTGAGGGTAACAAACGACTCAGACACTGCGTAGTCGCAAGAAGTACCCGTAGCAGGAGCGCAACAGGTGTCAAGTCGAGTGACACGCAGGGCCAAGCCCTGGATGGAACGGAAACATCTAGTAGCCAAGAGATTCACCTCCAGGGTGATGGATCGCACCTGCGATCACAGTTAAATTGTACACCATGCCTCCCACCATTTCGATGCGTTTCGTTCGATAGTCCACTGGCTTGCGAACTCTCGGGCTCGGTTGGTGAGATCTTTCCTCTCCCGCTCGCTGTCAATAAGCGAGTCCAGGGCCAACTTCCAGCCCGCAGGACTACCGGCTACATATGCTGCGCCCTCTCGGACCATACGCATATTATCGGTAGTAGGAGAGACTACTGGAGCAACACCACAAGCAGCGTACTCCAGGGCTTTTAGCCAGCTCTTAGCTTCATTGAATTCAGATGTTTCCAAAGGAACGATTCCAATGTCAAACTGTGCAATAGCTCGAGGATATTCGTCGATTGATACGCCTTCTTGGTACACGTTAGGAATACGATTGCGAATACCGAGATTGTCGAATATCTTGACATCTCCGATAGCCATAAATCTAGCCTTCTTGGCAATTGCAGCGTTGACCATGCCATGAGTGACCTGAAGGTCGTCCGGGTGTGTGCCTGTGTATCCAGCCCACCCTACAGTGAGTCCATCACGCACCACGTCAACGGAAAGGTAGTGTTGAGGGACACAATTCGGTAGCGTAACTGCTTTGCCAAATCCATATTTCTCGGCCAAAGCGGGGGTAGTGACAGTCACTAAATCAGCCATCTCACAAGCCTGACCAGCATATTTCCAATGCATTCCATCGCTCAGATATGCAGTATAGGCAGGGTTCTGAGGATGGATACAAGACAGATCATCATCCATGTCAATTACTACTTTGACACCCTGCTTCTGTAGAATATCAATCATATCAAGATACTGTTGTCTGCAAGGACGTTGAAATACCACTACATCTGCATCCATTGGTGTTGGTAGTCCAACTATCCTTTTGCCTTGCATAATGACTTGGGGTTTGGACGCTATTACAACGTCATGACCTTGAGCGATCAATGCTTCAGCAGGCCACCGCATACGGTAGTTCCCACATCCACCTTTGTCTGAAGGGAAGACCTTAACTCTCATCAATTCCTGTCCTTCTTGGATTATTTCCTAAGGATGGGGATACAAGCTTCGCCATCATTGGCAAGAAGCTTAGCCATGTCAGGGGCTGTGATCCAGAATTCGCTGGGAGCGCCCCAACTGTTCCAGCACTTGTAGGCATTGAGGGGGACGCTGTAACCATGAGCCAGGAAGCAGTGACCGCCCCGGATGCTACCGTCCACAGACGCCCAACGCCGTCCCTGAGCGTCTACTTCCAGGCTGTCCATACCAGAATACCAATAGCTGCCTAGCACCGCAGGACCCTTGTAGCCGACCGCTAGAGCGAGGTCATACTCACTGAACGCCCAGCGGTACTCTTCCATAAATCCACGGCTCTTGATGACCTTGGCCCCAGCTATGACTGAGGTTCCCTCGTAATTCTCACCAGGCCAAGCGTCAACTAGTTGAGCGGCGCGATAAACACCAAACGCATAGTTGTTGTCAACAACCTTGACTACAGGTCGAGCGGCCAGTTCGTGAGTCCAACCAAAACCCACGCACGCACCTTCGTTACCCTGGTCGAGACTAGCATTCACCCTCCAGGTATATGAGCGGCGAGCTTTGTCTGCGACCAGGGTACGAATAGGATACGCCCTGGACCGCTCGTCAAATTCGATAAGACGGTCTAGTTTAGGCATGGGTTATCGAACTTCCCTGTTGCGATAAGTAGCAGCAGCAACGACGCTCTGAGGAACCAGGAACCCTAGAGCTAGGAACACTAGACCCCACTCTACGACATGGAAGTCAGCGTTGATTGTGTAATCAAGAACAGGAGCTAGAGCAGCATATACGAATAGGAGGAAGGCGATTAGGAAACTTACAAATACCATTAGATCCTCACTTAGCTCGTTAAACTCTTCCATTATAACTGAAGAGGCCCAGTAGAAAAAATACGAGGGCGATAATAAGAAGCCATTTAGCCGCTGTAACTAGGCCACCTACTCCGAAGAGAAGTGCAATTAGCAGTAGCAAAACGACTACGTTCATTTATCTCACCTCCTCACCCTACACCAAAGTTGCCCGTAGCTTCCTGAACAGTGTCTGAAGTCCCAGTGGGCTTCCAGAAACCATAGTAGGTTGATACTGAGATAGCCCAGGCTAGCCCGAAGTTAACCAGGAAGCCCCGCCAGACGAAGTCAGAACCGTCCGGGAGGACTAGGGCCAGTGCCCCGGCTAAAGCCGATAGAGCAGCATTAGCAATAGCCTTAACGCCTGACGAGGCATTGATCTTGGTGACAACACCCACAAGCAAAGGGATGATAACCCCTGAGATCAATGCAATCAATGTAGTATCACTGTAATTCACTGTTCACCTCTATTTGTCGATGGGGGGACGGACTAACATTGTAGCAAGTGCGCCGACGGCTGCGGAACCAATCGCAATCACACCGTCGGGGAGTGTTTTATCGTAGAATGCCAGAGCAATCACACCCATAAGAGAAACTACAATAGCGAGAATAAGTCCTACTACCGCATACCGCAGAACCAAGTAGTCCTGACTCGTAACTTGCTGACGAATAACGTCAGAAGACGTGGCAGACTTGGTTGTCAACAGTTGATTAAGGGGGGCAGTAGGCTCCTCATCCATTAGCTATTCATCCAATCACAGTAAATTCTCGCACTCACGAACGTAAGCTTCTCTACCAAGTTCCTCATACCTGGCCTCGTTAGGGACAATCAGACATCTCATGTAATTAGCAAATCTCTCGACCTGTACTTGGTTCTCATCAACCTCTCGAATGAGAAGGATTGTCACCGTACTTAAGATAGCAAGTACCACAGAGAGAACAAGCATCATAACTATATCTTGTGTGAATCTAATTCCCTTCACGGTCACCCACAATCGGTTCAGGGGGAGGCGGAGCGCCAGCACTTACACACTCATCATATATTCTGGTTAGTTCTTCAAGAGGCTGTCCTTCAGTCTGACGTGAAGCATAAAGAACACAGATATTCGTGGTCTTCATTAGACCCTTTAAGTATTCCTGCTCACGCTTGTCTCGCTCAGCCGTCAACCTTGAGCATTCGCTACCTGGAGTTAGACACTGAGCAATAATATCAGTCTTCTTGACAGTATCCTCTAGACGTTGATTACCGACTGTGTTAATTACAGCCGTGACACTCAACATGATGATTATTAAAACTAGGAGCAAACGATCAATCGCTAGCCTTCCCGGCGAGTCTGGCACCGAACACACCTCCTAGTACCAGCATGAACGCACCGTGGATCGGTGCAGGGGGATCATATGCTACGTTAATAGCATCAAAGATCATAGACAAAGACCATAGTGTAGTGACAACAATGGCTAAAAAAGTTGTAACTTTCGAATTCATGTCTTCTTTTTCTTACCAACATAGTAACCTAAACTGAACCCACCAGACCATCCGACTACTAATCCAAGAATTGACCACCATAAGTCAGCCGTTTGAGAACTCATTTCAGCTAGGATTATCATTTGATTGTTGCTGTGTCGTTATTAGATAAACTGTAATGCATTAGGACGGACCCACGTCTTCAATAACCATGAAAGATGGAGCGGTTGCTCCTGAAGTATGGTTCAATGTCTCTGGTCCTGCGTCTCTAGACATGACCACTTTATATGTATGAACTCCAGCAGATGGGGCAACTAGAATAGTTTCAAAATGAAGAGTTCGCAAAGACCCGTTAGCTGCTGCGTCTAGAGCTAGTCTATCAACTCCTAGCTGTGTAGCACCTTCTTTAATTTCAAATTGCGCTACAGTAGGTCCTGGTCCTGCCATACTAGGGTGACAATGCACCGTAATTCTAATAAGCCGGTTAGCAGCGACTGTTACCTGCTTAGACATTCCTGAAAGATCCACACCCGTTCCAGCAATACCTGTTTGATTGCCAGAACCAATAGCGTAGCCCAGCAGTGTTACGCCTGCACTACCTCCACCACCTACACCTGGAATACCAGTGTGATCTAAAGCAGCATGCTCAACAGGAGAAAGAACGCTCGCCAAAGGAGCATGATCAATAGCAGCATGTTCAGCGGGAGTAACTTCATCTTCCGGCGGAACATACGGGGGCGGCTCGAAAGAAGACATCATCCCTCCTTACAGGGCCACTAGTTCAACATTGACGGCCAGAGCAGTACAGGCGAATCCTACAGCGAAGTATCGCTCGGCATATACCGTCACATCGTTGATTGAGCGATCAATAGCCTGACTCAGGCTGTCCGGGACCATGAACACATCTGACTGCCAAACGGCCACAGGACCCGTACCGAACATCCAGGTAGTGCCTGCGTCAGCGGCAACGTTACCAGGCCCGGAGCCAGGGTAACCAGCACCAACAACTACAGGAGTCCCGGTAACGGTGTATAGCTGACCGCCCTCAGCCTCAATCAGATTGAAGCGCTTGAGGTATGTAGCAAGCCCGTAGGGGACGTGGATGACGCCCTGAGGGACGATATCAGTGAGAGCCTCTTCCAGAGCCGCTAGAGCGCCCACAGGATCCTGCTCCCCGCCTCCAGGAGTGAGGTCGATAGTGACGATGGAGCATTCGTCGTTCCCGTCCTGGAGGGAGGGATTGACCGTGCCGTTATCAACCAGACCAGTCCACAGGACTCGCTCAACTTCATGCTCTTCCCACTGAAGTAGACGCTGGCGGGCAATCTCAAACGCTTCCCCAGAAGTGAATTGACGGGCACGCCCACCAGTTGAGCAATCAAACGAGCCGATCACGTTGAAAGGATCGGCATGACAGAAGTTGAAGCCACGATCACGCGGCTTGGTAAACCCACTAGCAGGCGGGCACACGTCAAGGAATGACGCAACCTCAGTACAGAGGTAATCCTCCCAGTTGACTCCACCGACGATCCAATTCACATCACCGGGAGACTGAGGAGGAGCAGTGTTGAAAAGACCGTAGCGACGAGTTCCAGAACTTCGGGGGCCTCTAACCAGAGGACCGCTTGGCAGAACAGCCATTATGACTCCTTAATGATCTAAGTGACATGAATGAAGAGAAACTGGGGGAGGGACCGAAATCCCTCCCCCAGGTCACTACTTCCTAGGGATTAGCCTAGGGGGCAGGTAACCTCACCAGTTGAGGGGTTACGACCGCCAACCTCACCTGAGGGGCAGATGGTCAGGTTAACTAGCACGCCACGCGGGCCACGCCGACCAATGCAGTAGAAGTCCTCAGTGAAGATGTTGTAGTCGTTCGTTGAGTTGAGAACGCTGTCTCGGGTAACACCGAGATCCAGCGTGCCGCCGTCAAACTGAACGTAGCTACCAGGGGTGTAGAACAGAACCTGAACTGTAGTCGGCCAAGTCAGAGGACCAGGAGCCGCAGTAGTCAGAGCCTGCCAGAAGTCGATGAACCGAACAGACACGCCTGAAGCGAGGAACCAGGCACGAATAGTTGCATCGGACACCAGACCAGCGTTACCTACACCACCGAAGTCCTGACGGGCAATGTCAGCCTTGACGGCTTCCTTGAGCCACGCAGGAGCTACAGCTTCAACCGTTGCACCCTGGCAAAGGCCGTTCCGGTCACGGTACGCCTGAACCTGGAGCAGAAGAGCCGAGACGATAGCTGAAGCAGCACCGAACGTAGCCGCAATGGTAGCGGAGTCAGCGTCGGCAACAACAGCAGCGATCTTACGAAGGCTCTCAGCACGGTCATGGAGGTAGAACACCCGGTTAAGGCTCCAACGAACCTGCTCCGGGTATCCACGGTCCTGGAAGTTACCAATTTCTACACACACGCCGTGCGCAGCGAGTCGGCACTCTTCAAAGACAGGACACTCGATACGGATACAAGGCTTGGTGCCAGTAGCCGCAATGTCATCCTCTTCAGTCCACAGCCAGTCAACCGTGTCGGTGAAGTCAATCGGCACGAAGGTAGGCCAACGGACGCCACCACGGTTAGCCCGGAAGGTGGGGAGAGAGAAGTTCTGCGGGTTACCACAGATTGTCTCGTACAGGTCGTAGAGAGTCTCTGAGGGGGCACACCAACCACCAGCAGCAGTCATAGCCTCAGCGTAAGGAACAGAGGCTAGCTCCTCAAGGATGTTGGCAACCTTGAAATCGTTGCTGACATCACGAAGGTCATACTCAGAACCAATGCTCTTCATGATGGTGGCAACGGGGTGCTTCTGAGTGGACCGGCCAAGGGCGCGGGCCTTGTTGAAGACAGCAACAGATAGTGAATCAATGTCTAGTGAGGAGCCCATCGGTACCTGAGGGATGTCGGCAGCAGCCGTCATCACAACTAGGGGCCGACTGGGGGCCTCAGGGATGGCCGTAGAGGGCTCAGGACGGGGCACGCTAGCCTCCGGTGCGGAGACGGGCTCTGCGGCTGCTACAACGACCTCTGCGGCCTCTACAGCAGCTTCTGGAGCGGGGGTGGGCTCGGGATCTGGAACGGGCTCAGGGTCCGGTACCGGCTCGGGGGCAGGCTCGGGATCAGGATCCGGTCCAGGTACATCGCTAAGCTCGGTCAGGCCAGCAGCAAAATCTGCACGCCCCGCACGAAGCTCAGTAACGGAAGAACGGTAGGACTTGATAGCAGCAAGTTCGTCAATGTCGGCCTGTGTGGGATTGGTTACCGCACGCAGAGCCGCAAGACGCTCATTGGCTGACGCATCTAGGGCACTTAGTGCCTCGCCATCTAGTTCGGCGAGGTTTTCAGGAAGCAGGAAACGCTCCACTGGTTTTTAACCTCCAGTTCCCTGCCGAATGGCGAGGGCTAGGTATACCAATAACTACTGTACTACATCTTTGGTGTCGCGGCTAACGATTCTTACTCGACCGCCAGCCTGCACCGCAGCATTCCGGGCATCCATTGGTGTCAGATGCTCGGAGACAATAGCCCCGTCGGAACCCAGGGCTTGGTAAACGGCAGTTCGTGATGCTGAACTACCGAGATTTTGTGCTTGAGTCTTGCCCTTCCTGCATCCGCATCCCATACTACCTATTCCTCCATCGATTCAATATCTAACGTGAACATCATCCGCTGAAATTCATCAACGTCACAGCCGCAATCTTCAGTAATAATTAGGGCCTCAGTCTGTCCACCAGAGGCAACCAATACCTTGGCTCGGGGAATCGGGAAGCCAGGCACATTAACGGCGTGGGCAGCAATCAATTGAAGCTTACCCTTAATCGGACGCCAGTCACCGCTTAGAGGGGCACTTCGGATCTCTCGAATATCAGTGTCTGAGAGAGTGGGCCGAAGAGCGCCAACAATCCACGTCCCGAATTCGTCTTCACCGGCTCTAACGTCCGCTGATACTCGGCTAGTAGAATCATACTGAGCAGCGGCGGCTTGTGCGCCAAGGTGAATATCAGCGTGCCCACCTCCAAAAGTCATGTGTCCCACACAGACTGTCTCGCCTTCGGCAGTCTTAATAGCGCCAAGGTGGAAGTAGGAATCGTAATCGCAGTTTCTGGGGGAAGTTTTGCAAGAGCCATAACCAATGTGGCATGTTTCTTTACCACAGAGGTGTCCGAAAACTCGCCCATCGTCGGTAATGGTAATGGGCGTAAGTTCCGTAAACTTAGGAGTAGCTAGCCAAATCGAAGGAGGGTCAACAGGAATTGAAGCAATAAGAGCAGAATCATCTGGGAGCCAATCCCTAGGCTTAGCCTCTCGAACGTAATCTCCACCATCTGCTACCACAGGCGATGAAAGAGCGATCTTAGCGGAAGCGAAAGCGGGGATATCCACGGCAGTGAGTGCCCGGATATTAATCCGAGAAAACTTCATTTTGATATTGGTGATCTCACCATTGGCACCTTCAACGTAATCAACAATAAACTCGGCGTCATCACCATCGATAGAAACGCCACCCGCCGCACCTTCGGCCAGCAGACCAAGGTATTCAGCAGCTTCGGGAGGAGCGTTTTCCCCAGTTAAGATGATTCCATGTCCAAGAATGGATCCGTTGTCGCCTCTAGAGATGCCGTCAACGCGGCCAATCGTAACGCTGGCGTCATGCCCGCCCGCAGATACCCGCTGCCACTTGAAGGGGAATGGGAGGAGATCTTCGTTCCAGACGACGGCCCCATCAGTAAAGAGTCGCCCGTCACCGGTTTCAATTCCTTCGTAAGTGATTGGTCCTGACCACGCAACATGGGTGGAGACTTCAACGCCCGCCTCTGCGGCTGCTTCTGACGCTTGTTCCACTTCGACAAGAGCAGCATCCCCTTCATTAGCATAGAGAGCTTGTAGTTGCTCCTCAGCTTCAGCCCTGGTTTCGTGACAGCCAGCGCTAGAGCCATCTGACTCTTTAATCACACAGAATCGATCTGCTCGTCTTTGGATGTCCCAAGGCATTCTTACTTCACCTCATTATTGTCAGGATCCGGGTTATTGGGATCCGGGGCTGTAGGAGCCTGACCCTGCTTATCCTGAGAGCGCTGGCCTGGGAGACTTCCTGGGCCACCACCTTCATCAGCGATGTCCTTAGCTAGTTTAGCAGCTTCCTCAGCTTGTTTAACCGCTTCTTCAACAGGATCAACAGCCGTAGGTAGCTTCACATAGCCCTTCTCAGTCAGGGCGTTAATAGCGTAAGCTGCCATACCAGGATTGGTCTTGATTAGATCAATCAAAATCTGGAACTCAAGTTCTTCGGAAGTAGGCTTATCCGCAGTTGTGAAGCCAGCGGCAAGCAAGTAGGTATCCAGTCCCACACCCATTACGGAGTAAAGATCAGCAGCCTGCTCAATCTTGTTAGGCTGAATCTGGAGATTCGAGATATCGAACCAAATAGTGAGTTCGTTGATCTCTTTCTCAGTAAGCCCGCTGTCACGCATCTTCCTTAGGGCTGGTCTGAACCAAGCGGTGGTAATTGAGTTAACGATGACCTGTAGCAAGGGTACAGTGTGCAGCCGCACGGTACTTTCATCGGTTTGCCACGCTGACCATTGTGTAGATTCGGACATTCCAAGAAGTACTTCCGGCGGAACATCCATCCCCAACGCCAAACGACGAAGAGCCACGTTCCGCAGTTCGGGCACTTTGTCGGAGAACTCTGTTGTGAATGTGAGGTGTTTGATTGCTGCAATAGCTTCGGTGGTCCCCCTAAGCATAATCGGAACCACCGCAGCGGCGCTATCACGATTCTTGATAGCAATGGACATAACCTCGGTTAGATGTCGAATAAACGGGTCAATCTCAATGCCATCAGTTTCAACTTCATCAGAGGGGAAAGTGATTTCATCAGGCAACAGCAAAAGTCCCGCTCCCGCCAAACGGCTAATTGCGGATGCGTGTACATGCTGGTCAAGTAGATCGATTTCCCGCAGCACTGTGAAAGAGGAGAGTACTGGTGAATCTGCACGTTCCCATCTCCTGGGGTGTGGACGCCAAATACGGAAAGCCGCTACACCCTTGGGAAGCGGTACATCCTTCTGACTAGCAATAGCTCGACGGTAAACTTCCCCATTTCGACTAACCATCTCGCTAGTCGAGTAAATCCGCATATGATCAAACGGATGATCCGGGGTTACTCTTTGGTCCCAGGGTCCTGCGAGGACAGAATCGCCAGCGACCGTAAGATGTAGCCCCAGTCGATCAAGTAGCTCGGATTGTCCTTCAAAGCCGCCTGCAAACTGCTCAAGAAGAGCGACGGCTGGACCCCCGTCGACTCTGACAGGATTAAAAGGATCCGCACCAACTCGCCCAACAAATAATCTTGCCTGAGAGAGGGAGTTGGCGACGTATCTGGCGATATACCGGAGTTCCGGGATTCGGCTGTAGAAGTACCAGGCGAGATCGGTGTCATGCGACGCATCTCCCTGAAGCATGATGTCAACTTCACGCTTCGCATCAAATTCTGACTGCCCAGACCGTTTTAAGGGCGCAACCTGGAAACCAGCCGCCTGGATCGGATCAGGATCGGCTTGGGTGGGGGAGGCAACGAATGTCCGGGTGCGTGCCATTAATCTACCTTACCATCAATCGTCACTCGGCTCAAGCGCATGTAGCAATCCCTGCAGCCCAGCGATGGCAAAAATATCTACGAACTTGAACTCCCGATACAGCGCAATGAACAAGAAGGCCGAAACCCATACGCCAACACACCAAGTGCAGGTCATTAGATAAATCAGCTTCTCGAAGATTGGATGCTCCCGATTATAGAGATCCCCATCCTTCCGGGACTTCTTAAACCCCAACTTCCGAATTAACCACGCCCTAGGCTCGTCAAAGATCGCATCGATGACAATCAGTCTAGTTACGCGGTAAGCGGCCAAAGCCAATAGAATCAACGCTGTTAAACTAATCATTATTCCTCCGATTAGCAGTACGGATAGCATGGCAGTTAGCACACACTACCTCACATTTTTCGATTTCCTTCATAGCTGCTTCCAAAGTAGAATTAGAAATCAGGGCAGCTACGTTCTTTACTTTCTCTCCTGATACATGATCAAATTGTAGAGCTTCTGGATGAGAATTGAATCCACAGTCAACACAACCAGAATCTAGCTTTATCTTCTGGATAACTTCTCGTTTTCTCTTCTGCTTAGCTCTACTATAGGAATTAACCTTGTCCTTGTTGGCGGCGTTCCAGTTACGTTGAATTTCTAAAACTTTGTCATGATTCTGCTTACGATGGTTTCTCTGATATGCGTTGTTAGCTTCTTTGCAGGCATCACACCTACATTTGTAATAAGAAAATCCTGTTCTGGTACCGTGTTGAATCTTAGTTTCCACGTCTGAATCCCCCAAGACCAGAGCCGTTAGAGTAATCATTACTACCTCCCATTACGTCAATATTATATCCTCGACTGGATTTACTGAGTTTTCCTGTTGGTGCAGCTTCTTGAATGTTCTGCCGTGGATCATACACAGGCATGTCAGCCGCCCTAGCCGCAGTTACCACCCTAGCAGGACGCCGGTTCGATAAGGCGTGTTCCGCCCCGAAAATGTGGAGCAGCATGTAGACGGCTGCGTCCATTCTGTCCGGGGATTCTTTCTTTGTCTCGTCCCAAAGGACCATCTGATCCTCTAACGAGGCATTACAAGTGATCGTGTTGCAGATGGGTAACCCGGCTGTGGGATGGTGAACCTGACCCATTTCGTAGCGGATTGAAACGCTGTCTGCACGTAGCACTTTGTTAATCTTGGCGTGAATGGCATGTAGCACGAAAACTAGGGTATCACGATCATCTTTGAAGTCCACCATGATTCGCCACCGCTTTATAGTCCCTGCCTTGGTGGCTTTCTTCTTCATTTCCCTGGCTACGTAGGACTTAACGTCCGGGTGGAACTGTATGGCAGTTTGCAGGTTATTCAACACGAATCCTGCGCCCTGATTCTGTTCTACAATGACTTCTTCGATTCCACGGCTCAAAACCAGTTCTGCAACGATCTTAATCTGCTCTTCCGGGCCATAGTGTCCACTGAAGTCTTCCAGGACGTATGCATCAGTTCGCTTCTCTTTAATGCCGTTCTCAACTACTTCTGTTACCTTAAACCCGCCTAGGACGATACCAGCTTCGTCAGATTCGGCAGATCCGGTCATCGAAGGGTCATACCCTAAAACTAATTTAATATTGTCATCCGGTTCAGGATCTGCTCTAAATTCTTCAATCTTTTCTCCACTAAAGATTGAGTCGGGGTTGTCCAAGAGGATCTCCGCAAGCACCTCTTGTCGATACACTCGACTAGTTTTGGGCAGTCGTTCGATGTTTGATCGCAGAGCATAGGGGAGGTTCTCCCAGTTGTCTGTAGACGCCATGACGTGGGTCACGCAGTCCGGGTGGTTAATTAGGTACTTGATCAGTTTGTGAGGCTCCGGGGTGCCTGTCACAACACAATGGGGGTGTGTACCAAGCCGCAAACCCATCATCATGTTAGACCAAGTTGTAGAAGCGTCTGTAGGCTCCTTATCTGCGTCCTTGAGCTTGGCAGGCTCGTCCAGCCAGATACCGTGGTGCTGGGGACCACGTAGGAGATCTGGGCGCTCACTAGAGTAAGCGAAAAAGTGGATTTCCTTGTAGATGGGTCCGGGGATTGCTATCTTGTATTCGCCCAATGACCGGTTCCAGGCGATCTCCATGTCGCTAGGAATGATGGATCGGAGGCCAGTTTCACCTTCGATCATGGTAATACGCACGTCGGTGAAGGTTTCAGAAATCAAGGCGATACGGACGGGTTTTCCGGGGGGTACCTTGAGATTCTTGGCATATTCGTAGATATGGTTGGCCCCAGTCATGGTTTTACCCGAACCACGGCCACCAAGCAGGAACCAGAAGATTGGGAGAGGGTCCGGGGGTATCTGCTTGGCACGTCGCTGTAAATGCCACTTGGCAGTGACAAGTTCGTGGGGAGGCAAATTCTTGAGTTTTCGGAGGAAATCGGGGTCCTCCCAGAGGTTCATGGAGGTCATTATACACCCCTTTTCCTGGGCTGTAATCACCTCCTAATGTGGTCCTAATGCGCTTGAAAACGGGTTTGGACACAAAAAAACGCCCCAAAAGGGCCATTTCTGGCTCTAATGGGGCATTTGGGACCTGATTTAATCGGGATACCTAGTTTTGGGAGCTTCAGATCTCCTTATGGTTCCTCATCCGTACGCATTCACTACATTGTGGGCTACTTTTACCGTAGTAACGTCTAGTTTGGCTTAAATCGTGACCTCGTTTACAAAAATCCTTGAAACTACGGCCCTTAAGTAGCTTATCTAGATTGTTCTCAGCTTGAGTGCCGACCCAAAGATGTTTTGGATTGACACAAGAGGGATTGTCGCATTCATGACATACATTCATTCCAGGAGGAATAGGTCCAACCAACAAAGTGTAAGAAAATCGATGGGCGGCGACTATTTTACGTCCAGCCGATAGTTTTCCGTATCCTTTCTCATTAGTTCCTCCAGTCCAAAGCCAACATGTCTCGGTCTTCTGAATCTTGCTCCAGAAGCGCTCTTCGGGTGTGGGCCAAGTGGGTGCCATACAATTAGTATACCATAATAGGGTGAAAATTGGTTCTAAAAACTGTGAGGGTAAGCAGTGGGGTGACAGAAAAAAATCCGCCCAACGTGCGCGAACTGCGCACGTCGGGCGGAACCGGACACTAGGCGAATCGTGCGGCCAAGCAGGCGACCAGCACCAGGAAGAGCAGAAGAGCTAGGTCCACCGCTCTACCACCTTGCCATCGATGGTGCGGAAACCGGCGGCGCTGGCGGTGTAGGCGACGTTGCGGCGCTTCACCTGCGCAGGTGTGAGGGTGCGGGCCGTCTCCCAACCTGCGCCCTGGTCGAATCCGGCGCCTGCCATTTCACCATCGGCGGTGCTGAACGGAATCCCTGCGATGTTGTCGCATCCGACCAGGGCGGGAAGGGGGCCGAACTCCAAGGACTCAACCCTCTTGAGCCCGGAAGGGCGCCCACGCTTGGCGGGGGCAGGAGGAGGGACAGGCACACCCGGTGTGAACACTGAGCAACGGTGCGATGCGCCACCGTTACGGGGAGTAGCGGGGTTCACCCGGGCAAGCAGGGCGCTAGTGGTCTTGGCGTCAGTTGTGAGGCCGATGGAATCGCACAAGGCCGTGACCTGCTTGGCGGACAGGGATTCAGGCAGGATGCTCAGAGCAACTGCCTGAGCGAAGGATGCGGGGTTCTGGAAGAAGGCGAGGAGGGAAGTCGCCATATCCGGCGTCACCCGTCCCTTGGTGGACGCCATTCCCAGCGCCCGCTTGGGAAGGGAGCAATCCCTGCGAACGTTGTTCCGGTCCACAAGGTCCTGTGTCCCCCGCAGGAGGATCCCTGCGGTGATTCGGGCGTCAGCCCGAACGGCGGCGCTAGCGACGCCGTAGCGCTGGCCGGTGACGTTCCAACCTGCTTGAATCCTGCGCACCTTGATCCGGCGTGCGGCATCCTGCGCCTCTACCGTCTCGGCGTTGGGGTTCAGAGCGGCGGCATTCTCTGCTCTCATTTCGGCGATGATGCTGGCCGTGCGGCTCATGGTCGGTTCCTCCTGTGTAGGGGTTCGCCATTCGATGACTTGGTTGTAGGACCCGATCCCTCCGGCGTGCCAGATGGACGTTACCCAATTCCCTTGCGTGTTCAGGCGAACGGTAGTGAAGGTCGGGAGACAGAACATGATTAGTTGCTTCCCTTCGTCTCAGTGTTGGCGGGGACCTTGTAACCCTTGGCGTCAAGAATGGCGCATGCTTCCCGGTAAGTCATCATCGGCCGACCGAACCCATTGGAACGGGCCGTCTCGGCGTTGCGGCGAATCGTGCGGCGAATCTTCACTGTGTGGCTCCTTGTGTCGGGGGGATGTTCTCTCCCTTCTTCGGAACAACAGTAAGGGGACCCTAGTTTCCCGCCGAGATTTAAGCCTGGCTTAACACAGACTTGTCCCATCCCGGGCGGATTGGATCGGTTCGGGGGAGGAATCCTGCACTCCTCTCATAGCAAGGTATCCCGATTAAATCAGGGCGCCGCAGACCAGTTAATCGGCACACCGAGACTCTGAGTCCTGCCGCAGGGCAGGGCGCCCGGGGCCGCCATCGGCGACCAGGGCGCATGCGTCTCGGCGCATGCAACAATCGTCGGCGCAACCTTTGCGCATGCAAAGGTTGCGCACGCCGGTAGTCGCAGTGTGACTACGAACGGTTGTTCGTAGTCGCAGTGCGACTACCGGCTAGCGACGGCCCGCCAGCGCCCCTATGGGCTTTACCGTACCCCAAAATTTTTCGAGAATTTGGATTCACTGAACCCTAAACCGATTTTTCGGTTTAGGGATATTTTTTTGCCCAAAATTAGTTGAGGGCCGAAAAGTTTTGGTGGGGGGTGGAAAGCGGAGACTTTCGGCGTTCAATCGGCACTCGCAATAGGGTTTTCTTCGAGGGACCCGCTGAATGTTGCAGCAGTATTGCGAATGCCGATTGAACGTCCGCCCCGGTGGGGCGGTACGTTCTCATTCTGTTGTGTGGATGAGCGTAGCGGATGCTACGCTCAATGCTAGGTAGCCCGATTAATTAGTAAGTGATGTCGTCGGCATCGATGCGGACCAAGGCCCGCCCGATGAAAAGTGCGCTAGTTACGTACGCAGGATCAGAAGCGGTACGCGGAGGGGAGTAGTTGAAGTGAACGCGAAGGGAGTCACTAGGGTTGCTAGCTATGTAGCCGCTGTAGTGCATTCCCCTAGCGTCATTGTAGGTAGGTTGGATATGGAGGTCGGGCAGGAGCATTAAGCTTAACCTTTCGCTCAGTGAAGCTTGCTTACAATACTAGGTAGGCCGATTAAACCCCGTCATCGATGACATTAATCGTCCAAGGTTGGATAGCGTGAACGTCGCCGATACCGTCGGTGAACGTCGCAGGAGCCGACATACGAACCTGCGTCGATTGAGCCGCTGCACGCTTAGCCGCCTCTGTAGCGGCGTTAGCGTCGCGAATCTTGCGGATAGCGTAGGCGCGGTAAGCGCTATCCGGGATGTTTTGATTCTGGGAGAATGCTCTCTCGACCTGCGCATCCTCGCACTTGTTGACCAGTGTGAGCGCTTCGCCAAGGCTAATGCCCATTTCGGAGCGGATAGTCGAGATCAGATGGATTTTGCTGTAAACGTACATCGGAACCTTTCGGTAGGTATAGCTCTCAATACTAGGTAGTCCGATTAAATCGCCCTGCTTGCCATTTACGATAGGGGCGAGCTATCGGCTGATCGGTCGCAAGCAATCCGTACTCAATACTAGGTAGGCCGATTAATTAGAGGCCCTTGACGAATGGGATAGCGATGGTACCCATCGTAACGGTGAGGAAATCAGCCTTGTACATATCCAACAGAGCCGCCCGGAACGCCATAGCGACGGGATTCTGCTTACGGACAGCAAACAGGTCCTTAAGTAATTTCATCTGAGCGGGGGAGATCGGACGGGTGTCCTGCTTAAGGTCGCTAGCCTTGACCATTTCGGCGATAGTCTCGCCGATCAGCTTAGATGCGAGCGAACCGGTACGGACATCGTAGACAACATCGGCGACAGTATCTGCGTTCACGGTAGGAACCTTTCGACTAGGAGTAGCTTCAATACTAGGTACCCCGATTAAATCGTGGGGATCGCAGAAAGGCTTAGGGGCGTGGGGGACGCGCTTTTCGCAATCCCAACAGAAAAGGTATCTAGGGTCATCGATCGGGTAGTTGTTCATCCACTCGCCCATACCCATCCGGGAGCGATTAGCCTTGAATGCCACGGTAGGATCCTTTCGACGGTAGGTAGTGTTCTCAATACTAGGTACCCCGATTAAATACCGGGGTACCTAGATTGAATGCGCTACTTGACCTTAGTGACCACACCGCCCGTAACGGACACTTGAGCGTACCAAGTGTGAGGTTTCGGGTAGTGGGGACCCTCTACGAATTCGGTACCCTCATGCTTGCAAGGGAAGGGACCGGGCGAGAAAACGGTGACCCGAACACCTGCGGCGACGGCCTCTTTGAGGGCCTTCTTAGTCGGGTAGTTCGGCTGAACGTAAGCCACGATAGACTCCTTAGTTTGTGTAGTGAGGGAACGCTCCGTTCCCTCACTACTAGGTATGCCGATTAAATAGGATGGTCGAGAGCCGCGAGCCAGAGCGATAGGGAATCGCTGTAGAGGCTACGGATTTCCCGATTCGTGGTTTCGATATCCCATCTACGTCGCTTGGTTTGGGGATCGTAAACAGGTTCCCAAAAGCGGATTTTCCCTTCGTCCAAGAGCCGATCTAGTCGGCTAGCTAACTCTTTCGGTGGCATGATCGTTAACGGAGCCACAATACTAGGTAGGCCGATTAATTCGAGGAAGCGAATCGGACATTATTCCTACCGTAGATACATAGGCCACACTCGACGCATGCTCCCTTACCCTCTGAGGTCACTAGGGGGACCTTGTGAGTTAGTTCCGGGCAACGGGGGGCGTTACGGCCCGTAACGGCCCGTACGATGCTCTCAGACTCATCCCAGGTGTTAGCGCATGCTGCAATGCGCAGGGAAGGATGTCGTTTGTAGAGTCTCTTAGCCTCTTTTTGATTGTGGGAGTCCACACTCAGATACACCGTAAGGTTCGGGATGTCGAGTAGAGGGACCACGAAATCAAAGGATCGGGTATAGAGCCAATGCTGAACGTCTGGCGTGTTGCGACAGGTGTTCGCTATGGCGTGGGAGTAGAAGAGGGAAAAGATATCCCCATCCCAGTGCCAACGGAACACCTTGTCCGTACCGTGCCAGTTCACCGAATTGACCAGTGTAGTAAGTAGTTCGGTCATTCGGTTGACGTTAGAGCCGCAGGATCGCAGTAGCTCTAGGTTATGCTGAACTAGCGCGTCGACATTCGACCATGCTCTCTGCAGGTTGAACGCATAGCACACCTGCTTACACCATTCGGTGAACCCCGGGCATGATCCCAGGGCAGGCAATCCAAAGGAATTGAATACCTTTGGCTTAGCTACTTGCTTGCCAGTTTTCTTTACGGTAGACCATCGGGACAACGGAGTGACCTTTCGGTCACCAGAAAGCTTCAATTCCTTGGTTAGCATGAGCGACCTTTCGTTTGGTGGGCTCAATACTAGGTAAGCCGATTAATTCGGGTCCTTGATTCGGCAGTAACACCTAGAACAGGTGAAATACCAGAATCCACGTTCGGTAACGTGGGCGATAGGTTGGAATGGAGTTTCGCATTCACAGAATGGCATTCTAGCTCTCCAATACTGTGGCGAAGTAGAGGCCGGATGCGAACCGATCTGCTTGGCATTCAGCACGCAAACCATCGACATCGTAGTCGACGGTAACAAGGTGTCCACCGTCGGTGGCAGTAACAGACTCGACGGTACCGTAACCATACCAGTAAGCGTAGAAAACCCGCATATCGGGGACCTTGACGGTAAGTGAGTAGCGCTTAGCTAACATCGGGGACCTTTCGGTAGATGGTGCTTGTGAAACAAGGTAGGCCGATTAAAAGCAGGGTAGAGGGATCAGCCTCTACCCTGCTTATCACCTACCGTGGTGATTTATTCGGGGTACCTAGTTGGTAGGTACCTTGTGATTAGTTGTCGGAATCGAATCCGGTATCGATGTTCACCGAGAAAGAGACGTTGGGCAGGTTCTCAAGGTTCGAGATAAGGTCCTGAACGGCATCGATGAAGTCGGAAAGCTCACCTTCCGCCTCTTCGATCTCCTCCTTAGCCGAGGAAAGCTCCTCCGCGGCGTGTTCGGCGTTACTCAGCTTGTCGTTAAGCTCGCGAATCAGATCGTACATTGTGTAGCTCCTTTGGTAGGTGATTGAGAGAGTGTTCTCTCAATGCTAGGTAGGCCGATTAAATCGTCGGCTTGGTTCAGTGATTCGAACCATCCGGCGCGGCATGCTCTAGGACATGCTCTAAGCACCGTCTAGATGGTTCGAAGCTAGGTAGGCCGATTAAATGAGCGACGATTCACCGGGCGCGTATCTTGGAACCATGCCCGTAGGCAACACCCGAATTTACGGATTCGATACCGATGGCAGCGAACCGTCGCTCAATGCTAGGTAGGGCGATTAAATGAGCTGACCGGTCACCCGTCGCTACGGTGTAGCAAGTGATGGCCGGTGGCTCGAAACACGGTAGGCCGATTAAATCGCCGATGGTCGGGGATATCGTGGCAGCACCATATATAGCGGCATAGGGCGCCGGATCGCAGGGATCGGGGGACCCCCCTTCAAGGCACGTAACAAGCAAACGGAAGGTGAACTAGGGCGCCCTAAGGTTCGGGGTTCGGCGGATCGGGGTTCGGGGTTAGGCGACCCTAAGGTTAGGGCGACCTAACCCCGACTAGGTACAGTGTGACTACCCTCCGGTAGTCGCACTGAGACTACCCCCCGGGGGAGACAGGCCGAAGCGGGCCTCTATGGAGCTTGTCGTACCCCAAAATTTTTGGAGAATTTGAAATCGGTTTTTTGAAAAGGCAAATTTAGGATTTCGGTTTTGGAATCCACGATGGTGCGACAGATGGTTTTGCGATATCGATAGTTTCCATCCGGGATGCTCTTGCCTTTTCAAGTCTCGCAGCTTGAAGATCGGGCATTGGTCCGTAGTCAGGCTCCAAACAACAAACTTGTCCAGCTTCGAACCAACGGTCGTAGTCCTGCTTCGTAGTGAGGAGTACCTCACCCTCAGACCAGTTGATGTCTTTGATTTCGGTTACGTGACCGTAGTGGCGACCACCAACCACCTTCACCTTCTGTCCGGGGCGTCTGATCCCCGCAATCTCTAGTAGTTTCGTGTAGTGGCTCATGTATTCCTCCTTCAGTGGTAGGTAGGCTAGTTAATCACTTGCCTGTGACGACGCCCACTCTTGCGAAGCAAGGCATACCATCTGCTCGCATGTGGGGTTTGATTGAGATGAGATACTGACCCTTATCGTTCTTCCGGGCTGTTCCGTAGCTTTTAGCTGGGGAGTGACAGCTACCGCAGACTGCCTTCTCAGCCATTGCCTACCTTCTTCTTGATTTCGTCAAGGATGCTGTCTCGAAGGGCTGCTGTGTCAGACGACTCAATAGCACCCTCACCTGTGTCCACATGCTTAGCTGCCACCTTAGGCAGAAGCCTGCTTAGAAGCACATCAGCCGCTCGCATACGCACCTGAGGATCATCATCGTCCAGAGCATCGATCAACGTGCGAATCAACTTGGGCGCAGCAAAAGCGACCTGCTCCTCGGCTAACCGACGAGCCTCTTCGATCACCTTTTCCTTCCGCTCATGAGCGATCAGAACCTCGTTAGGGACCTTCTCCAGACCCTTCCCGCTCCCCTCCACGATGGTTAAGTTGGTGGGTTCACTAGGTTCAAACACTGTAACCCCTACCCCCGGGCGTGCGTGCGCATACATTACAACCCTCTGAAGTTATCAACTTAACCTTGAACCTAACTCTCGACTCGCTGACCTGGGATTTCATCCAAACTCCTAGTTGGTTTTGGGGTTAGCTTGGTCTTCCCAAGCCAACCCTCCAAATTGTGAACTCAACTCACCCATAGACACATTTCGTTTCTTGATACCAAAGATATAGGTCTTATTCTGAGATCCAGTCGCAATGGTCAACGGCGTTCTCGCACGAATCTCATCATATACAGCACGTCGCCCACCCAAACTTAATTCCCCAGTCGCCTTCGCCCATTCAGTGATATCACGCATAAACTCGCTCGCCACAACTTTGCCATCAGCATCGGCTTCGTACCGTTCTTTAATAAATGTAAGTACAGGGTCAGCATCGGCACGCGCTATCTCACTGTCTACCATAACCCTGTGCGGTGTGTTCAAGCCAACAGCCCGATACTCAGCAAGCCCGTCCAACATCCATTGAAGAATGCCAGCAGCCTCACCTTTCATCCTCTCAGCCATATCCTCTTTTCGATCACTGACCGGAATCCCCTCCCCCAAGTCAATTCTCGGTACACGTTGCCACAGTCCATCAGAGGTATCCCCGGAAAACATCATTGGTCCGTTGTTATTGAACCACAACGTCCAAGACTTAATGAACTCCTCATCATCCATCCGCATGCGACGCGCCCTTAAAACGCCTCCACCCGTCAAATCCTTCAAGAGGGAGGAATTGATTCGTTTAACTTCTTCAACGACCACGAGACGCATGCCTCGCAACCCAGCTTGCTCAGTAGTATGAGCATTCTCAGTGGTGGTGAGGAGACGAGTGGAGGCGAACTGAGCGTAATCGCCAAGAGCCCAACCCAATCCTTGCAGGAACACACCCTTGCCATTTCGTCCTAGTCCATTCAATTGTGGGCTGATATGGGGTTTGATATTTTGATCGCCGAGCAACGTAATCCCAGCGAGTCGTTTGAGATAGCTGATTAATTCCACATCCCCCTTACACATACGTGCAAGGTGTGCATCCCACAGCGGTGTGTCTTCCCTGACAGGAGCCACCCGGGTACGCATCATGTATCGTCCGGTAACTGTATACGGATCTACATACTCACCAGTCTGAAGGTTGATCAATCCATCAGGTGTATTCAATGCCCAAGCATTGAGGTCAAATTCGCTTAGTTCGACAGCTAGGAAGGGCTTAGCCAATTCCAGTGCGTTTCTCATATGTTGCAGTCGGGTGAATCCAGCAGCCCCTGGTGCGCCATTCTGATCGGCTCTTTGCCTTTCACAGGTCTGCATGGCTTTGGAAGTACGCAGCACCAGCGTATCCACCCCCCAGGTAGTGCTTCCATCCCTCCGGGTGATCCACTTACCCATCTCTTCGGACCAGGCGAGCGACTCACTCCACTCGTCTGCAATTCGCTGCGCTGTACCTCGTTCGTCGGCAGTGTACGTCATTTATAGTCGCTCTGGTCGTAGATGAATTGCAATGGCAGCAGCGTTCAAAACTTCATCATTGTCATCTGAATGAAGTTCAGTTGTAAGGTATTCAACTATTAGATCAACAAGCTGTTCCTCTTGGCCCTTAATTAGCAAGTTATCTGCTACCATTCTCATAAGCAGTATCATCTCTTTGTCAGTGAGATTGAACCACTCACCATGTGATCTTTTACCTTCAAACACCCAGTGAAGGAATTTTTCGGTGTCTCTGTTGCCTGGAAGCACATTGAGAACCACCAAAGGCACTGGAGATCCAGTTTGAAGTGCTATCAATCGCCTAGGCACATTATTTGAATAGCCGATCTTGAACGGCCCCCCACCACTTTCAGGTGCAACTATGTAGATTGCCATTTACGTCCTCTCGCCCACGCTCCAATTGCTTTCTCCACCTCAGCCGCCTCTTTAGCTCTATATCTTTCGGCACGATTGAAGGCATACTCAGCCTTCTTCACGCAAGTTTCTTCCGATAGTGGAGGTACACAGCACTCCCTACCAAAAGCCACACACTCGCTAACAACCCCCTCCAGAGGCTCACCCCGGATAGCCAGATACCAAGCGATCCCAGCCACCATATTCTTGCGACCGTCAGAATAGGGGGCTCCGTTTTTGGCGTCCTCAGGGGAAATGGACTCAAGCTCTCCTGTGCCTTCTTTCCCACCGACTGATACCACACTCTCTCTTAGAATCGCTCGAATTAGCTTTTCAGGTGCCTGGATAGGAAATACACCCTCACCCGGGGTTTCCACAATCTCGTAAACACCATCAGGCCGTTTGGCCCCAGCCAACAAGGTCCAATGACCGTTTCCACGAATTTGTATTTCTCCCTCTTCTAAGCGGACTTTGGACGTACGAAAGTCTCTACCCAGGTAGTCGGGCCAAGTCCATACGCAATGCAGTCCCCCACCTCTTCCAGGCGTCCTATATACCAGCCCGCCGTTAACCCAGCCTTCACGCTTAACGCACTCTCGAAGCCACTCGACAGCCTTAGGGCCATCTGCATCAAGCACCAAACATGAATCGACTCCAGAAACGACTCCCGGCCACATCCAGCTTCTGTCTGCCCACCAGGAACGCAATCTCTCCTCGTCGGTTGAAGCGTTGTTCACCCAATCTCCACACAGGGGTACCTTCTCTCCAGCCTTAGAGCAGAATCCGGGTGCCACTCTCCACCCCCATTTCGCTACTTGGAGTGCCATCAGTAGCCCCGGAGGTGCTATAATCTCGTTGTCCACTTCAGACCTCCTGTGTCTGTCGTCGGCGCAGGTACTCCAGCCCGACACTGGATCGCTACCTCCGAGCCCCGCCCGAGTCCCCCACTTGGGCGGGGTTCGTCGTCGCCCGGTGCGACAGCCGTAGACCTACTAGGATACTCCTCCGACCGGCCCACCACCAGCCTCTCCTCCCAACCTCAGGTTTAATCGGCCTACCACCCAGCACTAGGGAGCGCAGTCACTTCTAGGCCCGCCCGGTCTGGATGTGTTGAGACACGAAGCCTGGCCCCCACTCACTGCGCTCTGGGGGCCAGGCACTAATTAATCGGCCTACCAGGCAGTATGACTACTACAACCTGTGAGATGTGTGAATTCGCCAAGCAGTACCGTGGCGTCTGCGGACGACACTCAACCTACTCCGACTACCTGAAGAAGGTCGCCAAGTGAAACTAAACTCCGATATTCGCACCGTCCTGATCAACGGGAGCGACGCATGAAATGGCTTCGGCTGGCCGCTATGGTCTTTGTGATCGACCGCCTCAGAGGACGCCCGTCGTTCAATCGGTGGCTGGTGCAACAGTACGACGGGAGGGACGATGCCTGACTGGCTGTGGGGAACCGTATTCGGGCTGGCATTCTTCGGGACGTTCCTGATGTTCGGGCTCATCCTCGGAGGTGTCCTGTGAAGGCGTACCTCTACGACCCAGACGGCTCCATCGTGGCTACTCAAGAAGTCTCCGACACCGATCCTCCGAAGCACATCGACCGTGGCGGGGAGCGGTACGTCTGGGCCGGGAGCAGCGCCCGCATCCACGACGATGGCGTCGAACAGGTCGGCTGGGACTACGCGCGTAACGACGGTGATGAACATGCGTGAGACTATTAAAATCGCCTGTTGGGATTGCCTCAACTTGGTAGACCCAGCGACACTAACCCTGTACGAACGCAACTACCACAGTTACATCGAACTGTGTACTAAATGTATGGACATTATCAAACGGAGGCAAAACAATGTATGGCAATAGTCTACCCGGATACGACGCTTGGCTCGAACGTCCCTACCAGGACGCCTGCGCTGACGCTGACCGCTACATCGAATGGTGTGAGTCCCGGAACATGGATCCTGACGAACCGGAGTCCCAGGTCGCTTACAGCGACTGGATCGATTCTCAGTGGGGTGACATGGAAGAGTACTACGATGACGACATCTCAGACGAGATTGACTACGACTGCTACGACATTGAACCTGACGAGATTTAATCGGCATACCTAGCTATGTAAGCAGCACCATCTACCGAAAGGACAACACGAACATGACTATGAACATTTTCGACATCACCAAAGACAACGTCAACATGATCAAGATCGACAGCTTCGAAGCCGCTGTCCCTGTCTCCGCACAGGTCCGTTGCAACATCATCAAGGCTTCTGAGAAGCAGCTTTCCTATCTCAAGTCCCTCTTCGAGCAGCGGACTGGTAGTGAGGAGGCAATGATCATCCGGGAGCATCTGCTGGGTGAGTTCCGTAAGGGAACTCTCTCCCTGGAGATGGCTAGTCAGGCTATCACTGACGTGAAGGCGATCCCCCGGGACGCCCTTCCCCTCAACCTCAGCAACGCTGTACACACCTTCGGTCAGGCCGCTCCTACCCACGATTTCGATCACGGTCAGGTCTGGATGGACACCGCTGGTCGGTTCGTGAAGGTCTGCCTCAATCAGGCTGGTACCAACTTCTACGGCAAGGTCTGGAATATGGATACCCAGCAGTGGGACTACAACGGTGGCGCTCTGCGTGCCGTTGACCACCAAGTCACCGCTGAGGAGGCTAAGCGTTGGAGCGAGCAGTGGGCGGCTGAACACCGTAACTGTGTCTTTTGTTCGAAGCACCTGTCTGATCCCCGCAGTGAGTACGCCGGTTACGGCGAGACTTGCGCCGAGAATCACAATCTTCCCTGGGGCGCTCTGCCTGAGAAGAACAGCGAGGAGTGGGATGCTGAGCATAACATGCAGGCTGTCTCCACTCTCCCAGCAGATGTCTACGAGTATCCCTACGGCGACGGCACTTGCCGCATCTGCCGTCAGCCCCGTCCGTTCTTCGTGAACGGCCTTTTGAGAGGATGTAACTGCTAATGGATTATGTTGGTAACAAGTGGCCTGAGCATACGCCTAGTGACCGAATTTACTTGGTCATTGAAGAGCATTCTGATACTGCCACAGTAATCAGCGCACACCGCTCTAACCAGGGTGCTGATGCTGCTATCAAGGATCTTCGTAACACCTGGCACAACTCTCACTTCTGGATTGACACAATCAAGCTTAAGGACTAACCATGTTCATAGTTGACGTGGAATACTCCACGCACGATGCACTCAAGGACGGTATCACCTCCCTAGGATTTCGACGTTTTGCCATCCAGGCCGACGACGAAATTACTGCCACGCTCGTCGCTGCCCAGTGGGTAGCAGCGGGCCGGATTGGTGGCGGCATCATAGTCACCCGGACTCTCGTCCATATTTAATCGGCGTACCTAGTATTGAAGGGAGGCTCGCAATGAAGCCTACAATCGGCCAGAAGGCCCAATTCCTTAACCTCAAGCACGATGGCATCAAGCTGCGTGCCTCAACCTACAAAAACAAGAAAACCTACACAAGGAGAACCAAACACCGTGATTCCGACTCCTAATTATGTCAGTCAGTTCGATGACACCGGATGGCAGGTGACTTTCGACACGCTAGGTCATCCTGGTGTGATTGTCGACGGTCCTCGCCTCGTTATGTGGATTGATCGGTTTGGTTCTATCGGTAACATCGGCTTTCGTTGGAATGACCGTTGTCCGCTCTTTATCGCCAAAGGAGTTTGATAATGTCGCACTATGCTTGGATCATCACTAAGGACTACATGCCCGACACCAAATACCCCGAGGGCAGCAATATGAACGCTAAGGGCGTTGCTGGGCCGCATGACGCCTCTGAGGAGCAGATTGACTGGGCTAGCCGTCATGGGTTTGATTTTCGCCTGTTGGATGATGACGGCGAAGTTATGTATAAAGGTCGGCTGTTCGTGGAGACAGAGTTCCTCGACGGTGTGATGAGCGCTGTTCAGTACCCTGAATACCGTGGTCCTGTCTGTTCCTGGGCTGTTGACGAGGAGGCCGGTTTCGGTCCTCTCAATGACTTCGGTACACCCAATGCCGGTGCTACTGAAATTCAGTACCGTTGTTCGCTGCCTGATGGCACCCGAGTCTGGGCTACCCTCTAATGCCCCACTTCTACGAGATACAACATGCATTAGATACGGCAGAATCCCTAGCAGAAGAACTTGCTGAGGCATACAGAGAAATTACCCGTCTCAAGCAGGAGAATGCGTCCTACAAGCTGTGGATGGACCGTTCCATCGCCAGGGTGAAGGAGATGCAGGCATGAGACTGCGTTGTACTGGCTGTGGAGCTACGTGGAAGGGATACGACGCTATACCCCCTCCTGGCATGCGTGGAAGCATGACTGCCTGTGGTGGAGGAGAGATTGTCTTGATTCCCAATAAAAAGAAGTATGTCTGGATTGTAGAGATGGAAAACGAAGGCATCGTCTCAGTCCACAAAACCAAAGATAGCGCCAATATTGGTGTGCGTGAGCATAAGGTGCAGTGGCCGAGAGATGAGTTCAAAATCGCTAAGATGGAGATTTTCAACTATGAGTGATGTAATCGGCATCATCCTCACCAAGCGGGAGTCTGACATGCTTCTCAAGGCTCTGTTGGATTGTCAGGGGGCAACCCAACAGGAAGAGGAAGATCTCAACGCTGTCTATCGTAGGGTGACTGAGGCCCAAGACTGGGCTCAAGCATTTAATCGGGGTACCTAGTATTGTAAGCAAGGCCCAAAAGTTTTTATAAATAGTAATGGGCCACCCCTTAAAACCTACCTATATAAGATTTTTCAAGGAAATGGAGCCTAAGAATGTCAGACACCGCAACTTTTACCCACGATGACATGATCCGCAAGGTCGCAGCGCTTTTGGACACTGCTGAGTCATACGCCGAGCAGGGCAATGACGAGGCTGCTCAGTCCTACGTCCAGAAGGCGCACGCCCTCCAGCAAAAATATTCAATCGACCAGGCTATGCTCGCCGAGCGTACTGGTCAGAAAGTGGAGAAGATCATCAGCAAGGACATCGTCATGCCTGGTAAGTACGGGAAGCGTAAGGTCACTCTGGCCCACGTCATTGCGCACGCAACTAGTTGTACTGGTTACTTCCACAAGATGTACCCGAAGGTCCAGGTCGGTGTTCGTGAGGATGGTACGCCCATGTACCGCACGAACTACGACACCACCCGGGATTACTACTACACGGTCTTCGGTTTCGAGTCGGACGTGGAGCATGTCGAGTTCATGCTGAACAGCCTTGCATCGCAGATGGACGACGCCCACCAGCTTGCCGTGGCGAACAAGCCGTACTACGAGCATGGCAAGACCTTCGGTGCCTCTTTCATGGAGGGATTCACCAACACCATCGGCTACCGCCTGCGTGAGGCTAACCGACAGGCCAAGGCCGAGGCTAAGGCGCAGTACGACACTGCTACCACCTCCACCGATCTCGTCCTGGTGGACAAGAAGAAGCAGGTCGAGGCTGAGATGCGCTCCAAGGTGGGACGCCTCGGTAAGGGAACTGCCAGTACTGTCAACTCCTCCAGCGGCTACAACGCTGGTCGCCAGGCTGGCTACGGGGCAACCATTGCCCGAGGCAGCGTGGGTGGATCCTCTAGGGGGTCACTGGGTCGATGAACTTCCCGAGATACCTGCAAATGACCAATGAGTCGCTGACGTGCCAGCATAATCACCGGCCTCAGCGACTCACTCAAATTGACTGGGCTACGGTCCATTTCCCGATCCATTGTGATCCCTGCGTAGCCAGCTACATAGCTGGTGAATATTTGATATTGGAGGAGCATGACTGAGAAGCACCGCCGTAAGCTGGTCCGGGATGCCGCAGAGGAGGTCTGCTGGGGCATCGTGGTCGCAGCCCATAGTGGCATCGACATCCTTACCTATATCCAGGAAGATATGGACAACTGGGCTGATCTCGTTGACTGGGAGGAGTACCGGTAATTAATCGACCTACCTAGCTATAACAGAAAGGAGGCTGGCATGAGCCGAGCCCAACAGAAACTGTTGTACCAAGCAGAAGCTGGCCTCTGGGGTCACGGTCGTAAGTTCAGTGACGCTGCCGAGGTGGCTGTATATCTCGACAGCGTCATCACTTCCGAATGGTTTGTGAAAGAATATGGATGGGTCCCATCCATCGACGTGATTCCCTGCCGCAAGAGCGGTAATCTCGCTGGTGCTGCATCGAAAAAGGATTTCTATATCTACATCAACACGTACACAGAAAACGTGGCGCTCCACGAATTGGCCCACCTCCTCTGTCCTACAGAGGAACACTGCGTACTGTTTGTCAACATTTTCAAGCATCTCATCCGTAATGCGATGGGTTTCTATGCTTGGGCAGAATTCTCATCCGATCTCGAGAAAGTAGGCTACTATGCCGCTAAGTGATACCCTCCATCTACTATTTATGGAGGCCCGTATGGACAAGTCCAACGATCTGTTGGACAACAACACGCTCTTGCTTATGATCGTCTGTAACAACCTTCTATCAATCTGTAAGGCTGCGTCAGTGATTACTGATGGATTCACTAAGGACGATGCAGCAGTGAGTGCTACAGGGCTAGCTGATGGCCTCATGCAGTGTGTTGAGTTCGTCAGTAAGACCATCGAACTCCCTGCCTTTCCTCAAAAGGAGATGAACTAAATGGCTAAGAGTAATCCCAAGCCCTCGTCCAACGACAATAAGGTGAAGGCTGGCAAGAAGAAGTCATACATTGCCCCACCTCCCGTCAACCAAGATAAGCGAGATCGTCGCCTGCTTGGTGAACAGCAGTTCCACAGCAAAATCAACTTCACCGAGGAAGTTACTGTCATTAAATTCAAGGATGGCGTGATGACTGCCGCCACCAAGCATGTGCCCATCCCCTTCAAGTACGACCCCACCCGTAAGCAGATCGTGTACAACACGTTCTACGTCCACGGTAAGGGCAACGGACAGGACAAGAAGTGACTCTCCCTCTGGACCTGGAACTCATCGAAACAATGAACAATCTCCGGGACCAACTCAGGGGAATGATTGCAGCGGGCAGCACGCCCCTGAATGAAGAAGGCATGCGCTGCCTCATAGTCTCATCTAATCTGCGTGGCCTCGCTGAGGCCATGCTAAGCGTAGATGATGCAGGAGCCCAGCCTGACCTTAAAAAGATCTCCCTCGCCCTCCTGGGCACTGCTGAGTGGCTTAGGGGAGACATTGAGATAGACAAGTTAGGTGTGAAGTAATGCCTCAGATGGCAGGATCAGATCTAGATGGTCGAAAGTGGAACGAAGCACGCGGTAACAACATGACAGTGACTGAACCACCAAGCGACTATAGGTGGCATCATTGTACTGTTAACACAGGCATGGGAAACGATGAGGTGTATACTGAATATAAGGCAGCGACGGCGGATCTCTACCGAGAGATCCGGCTTAGCTATTTGGACCAGTTCGAACTAGTCATTTCGCCCGAGCCTGAGAAGGGCTTCCGAGTGTGGCGTTGGTTGGGGGATGAATCCGACGCCCAGAACAGTTACAATGGGAGGTCGGTGCGGTGGTCGGAACGTCGCCCCTGGGACAGTCCACTCCCCAAGACACCTGGGCTCTGGCCCTCTAACGAGTAGGAGTGGATTGTTAAATGGAAACATACGAAGAAGTCATGCGTCGCAATGAGATTCACAACTACACTGTAAAGTGGCGCATGTCCAACGGAACTCAGCAAGAAGCACAGAACTTCCCTGGCTACGAGCAGGCTGTGATGTACGCCAGCGAAATTGGACTACGTGAGTACGTCGAGGATGTACAGATTTACAGGGCTGGTCGGCACCCTACAGCCTCTCGGTGGCTGAGCCCTCAGAGGCAGGCTCGTACTATTACGAAGTCAAATACTGGCGTCTTCGTCAATGAAGAGGCATGGGCGATCCCGGCTGGGTACGTCGATGGAGACGCTGACAAGCATGGCCCAGTGGTGGTGCCTATGAGTGACAACCGACTGCCAGCCAGATCCAATGCCGAGAAGGCACAGTGGGCTAGAAAAAACTCACCTATAGGTGATGTCGGACTGTTAGGATTTCGAGCGATTTAATATGGAGGTTAACTTGATTAAGTGGACAGACATCGACAGCGAAGTTGAAGAGTTTCAGACTGGCTATCGTGAGGGATTCGTTGCGATTTTCAAGAAATTCGAAGGCACCGAGACTGACGAGCTAGACGC
>WUUC01228062.1_pt1 | contig 68278 bp, 120 predicted proteins | sample 6278441 | NCBI WGS metagenome assembly WUUC01 (sample SAMN13675441, study PRJNA597444) | soil metagenome | isolation source: soil | place: USA: Washington | collected 2017-10
GCCGACGGTCATTCCAACGATGGCCTCGTTTGCAGTGTGCCGCTATCTTCTCCACCCGGTATCCGCGTCCGGTCGACTCAACCCGATCCGCCGGGAATACTTCGCCGAGAAGTCCAACCGCATCGGCTAGTCGCCACATCGCCCGGTCAGGGTCTCCTGAGTCCCAAAATACGATCCAGGCTTCCTCGATCCCGCTGAAGGCAGACCGCAGCAGTGAGCATTGCTTCTGCGTATACCCGAGCGGCGACCAGATTTCATACCAGCGGCGGTCATCCTCCTCGCCCATCCGCATCAGTTCGGGGCCGTTTACTATCCGACTGAACATCGGCCGGTGGTCAGGAATGTGCTGCAGGGTCATCATCAATCCTTGGCGCCGCTGATCGTCCTGTAGCTCGCGGTGATAGATCCACTCTTCCATCGGCGGTAGATCCGTTCCTGTTCGCAGGAAGTCAATCAGAAACGGAAGCTGGCTTATGACGTCATCTAGCGCCCCGTTCACCCGATCACTGCTCCGGTAGCTGCGGTTATACACCCCTTCCAGCCTTCGCAGGATATAGCGTAGCTGTTCTACTGCTGTCTCCAAGCGGCTGTCTTGTTCCATTGTCTCCCTTTGCTGATTGCCCCCCTTTTTCTGCTTTTGTCGCTTTTTCCTCAGGCGCTAGCAGAAAAACGTGATCGCACTACCTCTCTCGCCAGAGCCAGCGCGCCGGTGATCTTTCCCAGCCCGGACTCGTTCACCAGCGGGAACCACAGCTCCAGCGGACGCCCCCCGGTATCGTTGCGGACCTGATACTCGGCCCGGCCTAGCTCCTTCAGGATGTTCAGTCCCCGAACGATGTCGCCCGTCTTCACGTGCCGGTGGAAGCAGTTCCGGATCTGCGTCCGGCTGGTGCCCGTGTCGGGGTGCTCCCAGAGCAGCTCCTCGATCCGATCAGCGGCCGAGTCCCCCGTTGCCTCTCCGAAGATCGCCCGCGCTGACCGGAAGCAGTAGTCCCAGAAGGCAAGGGCAGCCAGCAGGTGCGGCACCTTGATCTCCTCCGCCCGGTCCATCACCGCGTAGAGGAGCGCGAGGCGGAGCACCTGCGGCTCGGCCCGGCTGGTGACCGCTCCCAGGAGACCCGGCGGATGATCTCCTAGCGGGACGTAACACTTCTCCCAGAGCCAGAGTGCATCACCCGAGAGGTCATACTCTCGCTCCTCCTTACCGTGATCCAGGGCGGCGCGTAAGGCGTGCGTCAGGGGCGCCGTATTGAACGCCCCTCCACCGCGAGGCAGCAGCTTGGACCGGTAGACGTGGACCCAGAGGAACCGGTTGGCGAAGCCGTTGTTCGCGTCCTGGTCCGAGAGGTATCGCCTAAGGTCAACCTCCGTCGTGTGCGACAGGATGCTGATATGGGCGTCGGTCGCGACCTCCTTGCTGTTCTTGGTCAGGTTCCCGAGCTTCTTGTTGTCCCAGGCGTAGCGGATGACGTTAGAGAGGGTGTTCCCTTCGCGCGTCATCAGCTTGAGGACGGAGGCGAACTCCTCTTCCCGGATGTTGGCCCGCTTCTCTGTCGCTCCCTGATCCATGACCACCTCGTCATACTCTCCCGTGTAGCGCCCCTTCTGCTTCACCGGGATCTGCTCCACCCTCGCGTCGCGGACGTGATGGATGAGCCCCTCCCCGCTAGAGAGTCCGCTGTGCGTGATCGCGGGATAGTCCGCGTCAGTCAGCGAGAGGATCACGTCGGCGCGGTTGCTGGCCGTGCCCTTCCTCCCGCTCGCGGTCTGCCCGACGAGACAGGCAAACAGGTTCGTGCCGTGCCGTGCTCCGTCTGCGGTGACGTGAGGGCCTCGTCCTAACAGGCAGCCGAACGAGACCAGCAGGCTCGCCAGGACCCCCGCCGGCGCCGCCTCCGTGTGCGGCTCCAGCGCGCAGACGACCTCGCCCGGCAGCCCATAGAGCGCCTCCGGCTCCAGGTCGGAGGGCGGCTTCAAATTTTCGTTAGCGACTGAGGAAAAAGCGACAAAAGCGTTTTTACTCGGTACCAGTTGTGCCTGGGCCAGCTCAAGGAACGTCTCTCTCGTCCCACCGTGCCGCGTCACCCAGTCCGTGAAGTCCTCCGCCGGCCCGAGCCCCGGCAGCCGCAATACCGCGACCCTAGCCGCGTAGTTCCCCAGGTCCTCTACCACCTCTGCCGCGTAACTCTCTCCCTCGGCGTCGTTGTCCGGACAGACCACAACGGTGCGCTTGGTAAGCGGCATCGCCTGGCCCCGCTTGTAGCCCTTCGCGCCGAACGCCGTCGTCGTCGAAAGCAGGCCCATCCGCCGCGCACAGTCGGCGTCTTGCTCACCTTCAAACCAAAAGACTAGCTCCCCACGATCAGCAGCCACGAGGCGGGGCAGGTTGTAGAGCGGCAGCGTCGCCCCCTCAACTCCGGGGAGCCACTTCTGCTGCTTGCGATCCCAACGGTACGCGACGAACTTCTTCTTGCCCGGCCCCTGCGGGATGCGGACAGTTCGATACCAGCGCCCCCCCCTTTCTCCGTCGTACCGGTAGCCCGTCTGTCCGTCGGGCAAGAGGTCCGGGTCACGGGGACCAGGCCGCGCCGCGCCGTTGCTCCGCTGCTGCTCGGACAGCCCGACCGTCTGGATCACGTCCGGGAACCGCGCGGGACACCCGAAGCAGTGCAACAGCAGGGTGCCGTCGTCCGCGACCGTCAGGTGTAAGGACGGGTTCGGGTCGTGGTGGCAGGGACAGGTGAGCATCAGCCCGCCCTTCCCGTCGCGCTCCTCGTCGTGCCGCCCGTTCGGGGTCGGCGTCTTGCTCCAGGCGGCGATGAACTGTTCGAAACCGATCATCGCCCCCTACCCCCGCTCTCGCCGTTCGGCTGCCTCCTCTATCGCTGACTGTTCGGGTGGATGCTTGTCTGCTTCAATGCTGATGGTGAACATAGCTTCCTGTGGGGTCGGTCGGAGGTGCCTCGGATCAGTCCGGACTGGCTGGTTGATCCGTAGGACAGCAGTCGTCAGATTGTGTTATACTAGAGACGGCAGACGGTTGCTCTTGGGGCAGCGGCGTCTCTTCACGGCGCTGCTGCTCTTCCTCTTCACGTAGAGAGCGGAGAGCTAACCGGACGAAGATCCGGGCGACGCGTCGTTCATCAATCAGAATGGGACTCATGGCGATTTCGCGGTTTGAAATATTGCCAGGAGATAATCAGGAACGTCGGCTCTTCGTCCCGAGCCCGAGCAGGCAACGCACGCGAGCGGCGGAGCCAGCTTGCCAGGGGCGGAGTAGAAGGGAACGCCCTGGAAGTCGAGCCAGCCGACCCCCCGGCAGGCGGGACACGCCGCTTCGAGTTCGGTCAACAAAACCCCCAGGTGCCTCAGGTGCCAGCACTGAGCAACAGTCGCGGGACAGGCGCAGCGGCGAACCTTCCAGTCGATGCGGTACTCCCCCGTCTTCCCCCCGAAGAGGTAGCACTGGTCGCCTAACGGCTTTACCTCACCGACCCCGAGCGTTCTTTCCGAGATCATCGCCTGCCACTCCCTACCAGCTTTGCCTCCTCGACCGGGATGATGGTCCGGTGTGTCCGGTAGCCCAACTCCCGGAGCCACTGGAACAACTGCGGCGGAGAGGTCTCCAGCTCTGCCGCGATAGCGGCGAGGGTCCGCCGCGCCTCCAGTCCCTCCTTGACGAACGGGACGATGTCGAAGCCGTACCGCGCCAGCAGCGCGTCCTGCAGGCCCAGCGCCGTCCGCTTCAACTTCCGCTTTCTGTCCATCGGCCCCTCCCTTGCCTTACAGTTAATTAACGTAAGTATACCTTCTCTTAAGAGGTTTTGTCAATAGAACGTAGAACAGGAGAGAAAAGCAGTGAACTGCAGGAACAAGGGGGTCACGATGGCAGAGCCGGAGAAGGTAGAAACGGGAAGCAAGAAAGCAATCGGAGAGCGCTTGAAGCAGGCACGAAGAACTTCAGGGAGACAGATAGCCTGGTACGCTGAGCAGCTCGGTTGGGGGGTGCCGGCGATCTACGCCTGGGAGAAGGGGAGAAACCAGCCCGACCTGATCACCCTGGGGGCCTACGCCGGGCTCCTGGGCGTCTCGGTCTCCTGGGTCATTAGCGGGGAGGACGAGGCGACGGTAGCGCTCCTCCGCTGGGCAAGGCTCGTTGCCGAGGGCGTGACCGGGGACCACGCCGCGAAGGAGGCGGCGAGCCAGGCCGGGCTCTCCCCGGCGGACCTGGCGCTCGTGCGCCGGGCCGCGCCGGGGATGCTGGCCACTATCCGCGAGCGTCTCGGCGACGGCTGGGAGGAGCGTCCCGACCGGGAGCTGCTGCCGGTCCTGCAGGCGCTGGTGGCGGAGCTGGAGCGGGAGTAGGCGGTCCTTCCCAGAGCGCCGTCGCCCCCCAGTCTACCTCCCGCAGCCGCCCGACGAACCAGCGCAGCACCGCGCGGGCCTCGATCTTATCACTTTCTTTGGTGAACATTTGTTTGCTATTCTACCTCACTTGCCCCGCGTTTCGCAAGGCAAGCAGTCGAGCCTGTTCACCGGAACTTCTTTCTCATCTTGGGACTATCGTTATCGGGACCGCTGCCGGATTGCTGCAGACGCCGACCGGCTCTATTTCGGTGGCCGGTCGGTCAGGAGAGAGTAGAGATGAGCTTGATCGAAGGCTACACTCGTAAGTCGAGAGCGCTCGGGGACCCGGACGACCCGGCGCTGCTGGCGACCCACGTCGACCTGATCCGCCGCATGGCCGCCGAGGACGGGGTCGAGCTGCCGCCGGGGGAGATCTACACCGAGGTCGGCTCGGGAGAGACCATCGCTGACCGTCCGACGTTCGCCAGCCGCCTAGCCTACTGGGAGAGCCTGCCTCCTGGATCGGGCGGACGCCTCTACGTCCCGGAGCTGGCTCGCCTCTCGCGCGGGCGGATGAGCGAGTGCGGGCGGATCCAGGACGCGCTGGAGCGGGCGGCGATCCTGATCCGCACGCCGGGGCGGACCTGGGACCTCTCCCGCGCCGACGACGAGACCTACTACCGGATCGAGACGGCGATGGACCGCGCCGAGGTGACCCGCTACAAGGAACGGACGGCGAGAACCAGGGAGCGGCAGCTCCGCGAGGGCGACAGCCGCAACGGTGCTGACACCTTCGGGTATCTCTGGAACCGGAAGCTGCGCCAGTATCAGCCCGACCCGGACCGCTTCCCGGTCCTCAAGGCCTTCCTCCAGGACGCCTTCGACCTGTCAATCACCCGGGTCGCCAGGAAATACTGCCTGCCGCGCCACGTCGTCCAGCTCGCCGTGCGCTGCCCCATCGTCTGCGGCTGGCCGGCAAAGGTCTACGCTGACCACCAGGGCACGAAGCGCCGGAAGGACAACGGCGAGCCGTGGAAGAAGCGCTACGCCCGCCTCGCTCCTGAGGATTACGTCTGGCCAGAGCGCCCCGGTAACTACGAGGCCGCGATCAGCCGGGAAGAGTTCCTCCGCCTCCAGGAGGTGCTCAAGAGCCGCCGGAAGGGCCAGAACTCCAGCTACGCTCCGCACGGCTGGTGCCGGGACGTCGTCACCTTCGAGGGACAGCCGGAGGGAGTTCCCGTGCGGCTCGGCTGCTGGAGCAACGGGTGCGGCAAGAGCTGGTCTACCTATGAGGTCCCGACGCCTGCGCCGCCGCTCCTCTACGTCCGCCACGAGCTGGTCCACGCCGCCGCCAGCGCCGCCGTCGCCGCCGCCTGGGCCGACCCGGAACGCGTCCTCAACGCCGTCCGCCTGTTCCGGGAGGAGGAGGCCTGCCGCCAGGAGGCTGCCCGGCAGCGACCGGCAGCGCGGGACCGGGAGCGGTGGGAGGCGGAGCTGGCAGGACTGCGGGCGCGGCTCGACGACCTGATCCTCGCCGAGGTCGGCGCGGCGGGGGAGAGGAAGGACGCCTTCCGCCGCCTGGCCGAGAAGACGGAGCGAGAGATCGCGGAGGTGCGGGCCCGCCTCCGGCTCTCTCTCCCCGAGCCGGACCTTGACCCGGAGCTGGAGCGGCACCTGGCGCGGCTGCCGGCCCTCTTTAGGGACGAGTTCACCCGCGTCTGGGACCGGGAGGACTTCCCCGACGAGGAGCGCCGCGCCGTCGTCAACCTGACCCTGGCGCGGATCATCATCCGCGTCTCGCCCGGGGAGAACCACCGCCGCTTCACCCGCGAAGTGGTGGCAGTTGAGCAGCGCCCGTGGATGCCGCCGCTCGACACGGCCTCTCCCGGTCTTCATGTCCATCCGTGTGGTAGTTTCAAGAGGAGCACACGCTTTCCGATGAACGCAGCCGTTGCCGCGCCTGCTCCGTAATCGTGAGCGCCTGAACTCCCTGGTCCGTCAGCCGGTAGAAGCGCCTGGCCCGCCCCCCGCGAACGGGAGTCGGACTTCCCTCCCAGGAGGTGACAAACCCTTGCGCGCGCAGTCGTCCGAGGCAGACGTAGACAGCGCCAGGACCTACTCTGCGCCCGAGAGTCGCGCTGACGGTCTCCATGATCCGCACGCCGTAAGCCTGATCCCCGAGCCGGAGCACTGCCAGTAGGATCAGCTCCTCGAAGCCGCCGGAGAGCCACAGGTCTGCCGCCGGGCTCATCGCTCCTCCAGTGCCTTCAGCCGTGCCTCCAGCCGCTCAAGCCACTGCCGCTGCTCAAATCCCCAGCGCTTGATCTCCTGGATGTCTCGATAGAGCGCTTCAAGCGCCGCGCCGACCGGGACGCCGACTCCGTTCGGGGGGATACCGCTGAACCACTCCGGCATCGTCGCCTCAGGAACGCCTGACACTAGAGCCTGCTTGACGACCGGTGCTTCGGCCAGGTCGTAGTCCCGCTCTGGTTCCTGCGTCTGGACGTGGTAGACGCCCCAGTCCCGGGTGATCAAGATCGCGTCGTAGGGCGGACAGCCGCCGAGCCCCCGCTGTAGGATCGCCCGACCGCTGGCGAGGGCGTGCTGCAGCTCGGCGAGGCCCTCCTCCGTCTCCGGCTCGCTGACGTACTCGCGCGCGTGGGTGCGGGGGTTGTAGAGGACCTGGCGGGCGGCGAGGATCTGGGTCATTAGAGAGGTTCCTTCTTCGAACCCTTCTTCGGGCCCCGATGCTCTGGTTGCCAGCGGTCTACGTCCCGCCGCCGTAAGAGATAGACGTGACCGCTCTTCCGATGAGGAAGCTTGCCGGCCTTCATCGCGTCATAGACCGCCTGGCGGCTGACCGCCTTCATCTCCGCCGCTTCGACAACAGTAATCGCCTCGTTGGCCCCTACGCTTGCTACCTTGTCCATAGCGCCATTGTAGCTGCCAACTTGTATCTGTGCAAGAGACATGTTGCCCCCCTACTGAGCTTAGACGTGTTTCCCCGACCCGAAGTTCCCGGTTTTCTTGACATCCTCAAAGCCTGTTTCTCATTCCGAGCCTCACCAACGTTACGTCTCTAAGTCTCTAACGCTATCTCACAAAGTGAGATGGAACGTAAGTCTTAGCGTTAATGTGTCTCAAAGCACGCTTGCTTAAATACTTGAAACAATCAAAGAGGACGTTACGTCTAAACCAGTGGACGTCCCGTCCGGACCCGCTCGCCTTGCTTGCTGAAAATACTGGCAACAGGGGGCTTGACACTATATACGTTTCGTCCTATAATGTATACGTAACGTGAAGCAGTAAGCTTCCCCTAACCCGAAGGAGGACCCGCCCGATGACTACCGCCCTGAAGATGACCGCCATCAAGTTCAACGGCGAGCAGTTCCTGCTCAACGAGGCGATGAAGAACGAGCTCCTGACCCTGATCCGCCGCTTCGAGGAGCCGATGATCCGGGGCGAGATCACCTCCGCGCAGATCGTCGAGTGCTTCCTCCACAAGTACGACCTGATCGGTCCTGGCGCCAGCGAAGCCACCGTCGAAGACAAGGTGAGCGAGGACGACTGGAACCTGATCGTCGGCGCCCTCTACCACCTGGACGAGAAGCGGACGATCCGCCTGACCGCCGCGAACGAGAAGATCGTCCGCGCGATGGGCGACGGCTACGGGAAGATGAGCTGGCAGGAGCTTCACGACCGCGAGCTGTGCTGGGACTGGAGCCACATCCGCGATAGCACCCCGGCAGCGAAGCGAGCGATGGCCCAGATGATCCGGGAGTTCCTCGGCCAATAGGCCGGGGCTCCCTCCCCTTGCAAAAAAACAGGCAAGAAGGGGCTTGACAGTTTATACCTTTCGTCCTATAATGTATACGTAACGTAGAGAAGCAAGGGAGAGAGACGATGAAGTGTGAATGCTGCAAGCAAGCGGAAGCCGTGACGAGCGAGAACCTGTGCAAGGTTTGCCAGAAGGTCCGGGACCGAGGCCGAACCAAGTGCCGACCCGTCCGCAAGTAGGCGACTGAACCGAGGAACAGAGAAAGCAAGGGAGAGAGACGATGAGCCACCACAAGCACCTTTGGACCCGGATCGGAAGCCTGAAGCGAGCCTTACCCGCCACCGAGCGCCCGGAGCTGACCCCGGAGGAGAAGGCCCAGCGGGAAGCCGCGAAGGCCGCCCGCGAGCAGGCGCTCCACGACTGGTACGCGCAGGAGGTGACGAAGTGACGACGAGCCAGCAGGTCGGTCGCCCCTTCGGCCAGGGCGAGGTCCTAGAGATCAACTCCCTCGGCTGGCGGCAGGTGCGGGTGACCCGCCCCAACGGGCAGGTGATCCACGTGACCATCCCCGGCTGCGAGGGAGCGAAGGTTGGGGAGCGGGGCGAGGTGCGGTGGACGATCACCGCCGGGAGCCAGGCGAGCTACTACTGGGTACGGGAGGAAGCCTAATGAGACGTCGGAAGCTGGAGGGCCGCGGGGTTAGCCTCTACCGGGCCGTCGGAGGCTACTACGCACAGGTAGACAGTCACTTCCTGAAATTCTACCGCTGGCCAAGCCGCTCTTACCTCGCCTGGGAAGCGTGGCTGCTCTACGGACCGGGCGGGCCACACACCCTGGGCCGCTTCCCTTCGCTCGACGCTGCGGTAGGCTGGGCGCTCTACTCGATCCAGGACGACAGCCGCCTCTTTGAAACCGAGGAAGCCCGATGAGCCGCTACGACCATGACCTGGACGTCCAGATGGAGCAGCACTTCTTCCCGGACCAGGCGTCAGACCTGGCCCCGGAAGAGCCGCTCTCTACCGAGGATCTAGAAGCCATGATGGAGTTCCACTTCGGCCACCTGGAAGACGGCTGCGACCCCTTCGCGGGAAGGGACGGCGAAACTCCCTCCACCGCTCGCTGAAAAAACAGGCAAAGAGGGGCTTGACAGATTATACGTTTTGGACTATTATGTATACAGAACGTAGACAGTTACAAGGTTGACCAGGAGAACGACGATGAAGCTTACTCTGAAGATGACAGAAGCCCTTACGGTGATCAAGAGCGAAGGCGGGACCATCTTGTTTGGACACAAGGGACTTAACCAGGGAACGCTAAAGGCACTGGAGACAAAGGGACTGATCACCTACTCCTGGAAGGCTGCGGAAACGCACGCGACCTATCAACTCACCGTTAGCGGCAGAACCTTCTGCCGCTAACCCCTCCCTCTTACTCACCCAAGGAAGAACGCCGATGCCAAAGACCAAGATCGCCAAGAACAAGACGGAAGCCGTCGCCGCCCTGACCGAGATCGTCAGCGGGAAGCCGGGAGCCCGGCGGGCCCGCAAGCTGATCGCCGCCGCCAGCGAGACTGCCCAGACCGAGACCCTGGCCCTGGAGGTCGAGGTCGCCGAGGCGGAGCTGGAGTTCTCCCGCCCGGTCGGGATGGTCCCCCTGGCCGAGCAGGTACTAGAGGGCGAGCTGATCGAGAGTAGCGGGGACCGCGCCGCGAACGTCCTCCCGTGGAAGGCATGGAACGCCCCTGAGGTTCGGAGCTACGACCTGCCGCTCCTGCGGATCGAGGGCGGGGAGGACGGCCTCACGCTCTCCGGGCCGGAAGGCCCGCTCGGCCCGGTCACGGCGGGCTTCCTGGACGGCCTGGGGATCGAGGCGACCTTCCCCTGCCCGTTCGTCGAGAAGCTCTCCCCGGCGCTCGCCGCCCTGGTAATCAACGAGCGGGTCCAGCGCGCCCCGGCCCGCGAGGTGGCCGTCATCCGGGAGGAAGGCCGCTGCACGCGCCTGGCGCCCGGGAACCGCGAGATCCTCCCTGCCGGGGACGTCGCCGACGTCGTCTGGGAGAGCCTTCAGGCCGCGCACGGCAGCCTGGAGATTGAGGCCTGCGAGCTTGTCGGCGGCGAGATGAGCCTGCGCCTCTTCGCGCCCGTCCAAGAGCCGGTGACGAGGAGCGTCGGGGACGTGCTGCGGTTCGGCGTCCAGGTCGAGCACAACTACCGCCAGGGAACCACCCTGGACCTCTACGCCCTCCGCCTCATCTGCCTGAACGGCATGACCGCCGACCGCCGGGCCTTCTCCTGGAAGGTGCGGGAGGAGCGGACGAAGGACGGCCAGATCGCCTGGCTCCGCCACGCCTTAGGCGAGCTGCCCCGCGCCTTCGAACGGATCGTCGAACGGTCCCGCCTGATGGCCGAGACCCGCTTCACCGGCGACTACCAGGCGGTGATCCGCCAGAGCGCCCAGGCGATGCGGCTCCACCGCCGCCACGTCGAGGCGGTGGTCGCCGCCTTCGAGGAGGAGCCGGGCGACAACTATTGGACGCTTTTGAACGCCTTCACGAGAGCAGGAACGCACGCGAACTTCCCGCCGACTACTCGTCGCGCGGTCCTGGCCGCCGCGGGGGACTGGGCGGGCCGCTGGGAGATGTGCACCGCCTCCCTCCCCCGCCCGATGGCGCTGGCCTGCGGGGCGACGATCCTGGAGGACTAAAGGGACAGGCGAGAGGCTGGGGAGGGATCGACCTCCTCGGCCTCTCGCGGAGGAGCGACGATGAAGGTCCTGTTCGTGGGTGAGGCACCGAGCGCGGACGGTCACGGAACCGTGGAGCCGTTCAGCGGGCGAAGCGGGAAGAGGCTGGCGACCCTCTGCGGGATGGAGCACCTGGAGTGGCTGCGCTCCTGCGCCCGCGTGAACCTCCTCCCCTGTCAGCCGGAGGGAGGCTGGCCGGCGAAGGAGGCACGCGCCGCCGCCGAGCGGCTCGACCTCGGGGAGGCGAAGGTGGTAATCTGCTGCGGGAAACGCGTCGCCCTGGCCTTCAGGTTCTGCGGCTGGTCGCTGCAGCCTTACGAGTGGGTGGGTGGCCGCACCATCGCGCTGATCCCCCATCCTTCGGGCCGCTGCCGCGCCTGGAACGATCCCGAGGTCGCCGCGCGGGTCCGAGAGTTCCTCGCCGCGATCCTTGGCCGGCAGACAGGGGAGGGATAGCCTTGACGGTGAGAGCGTTGCGAAGCTTCCTGAACAGCCTCCCGGCAGGCTGCGACGAGATGCCGGTGAAGGTGCGCGTCGAGGCCGGGCAGCCGCTGCTCCTGAACCGCCAGGACCTGACCTGCCGCTACGGCGAGGGGTCCCGCACCGAGCTGATCCTGGGGGGCGTGACGGAGCCTCCCTTGCCCGAGCGCGGAGAACGCTGATGCTAACGATAGCTGACGCCGTTGAGCTAAAGTTCTGGCACGCGCCTCCCGGCAGGACCCGCTGCGGTCACCTCGTCCTCTGGATCGACCTGGGGGCCGGGATGACGGAGCAGCACCTGGAGGACACGATCCACGGGGAGGTCGCCTTCCTCGCCACCGAGACCTGTGCGGGGTGCGGGAGAAGGATCGAGCGGGTGGAGTGCGGGGTGTTCGGGCCGGAAGGGCTGACGGTAGAGGAGCCGAGATTGCTGGAGGTACCGGAACCAGGGGAGGTGACAATAGGATGAAACGTTGGAGCGTCTGGGTTCAGGACTTAAACGATGAGTGGCGGACGGACCCCTACCGGTTCGAGGCGATTACCGAGGCAGAGACGGCCGCTCATCGGCTCTTCGAAACGAGCAAGTTCCGCGCCGTGCGGATCGAGAACCAGCACGAGCGGTCTGTCTACCATATCGGGGAGCTGCCAGACTATCCTCGCGCCGAGTATCCACGCCGATTGCCCGCGAAAGGGGAGGAGCGATGAACCAGAGCATCCCCCGGGATTGGAAGCCGGTACGCGGGAACTGCTACCCAGTCCGAGAGGAACTGAAGGAGATCGGGGCGCGTTGGGACCGCGAGACCGGCATGTGGTGGGTGCCTCCTTCAAAGGAAGCGGCAGCGCGAGAGATCGTTGAGGAACGACGACGGTGAAGACCCGCACGCGCTACCTGGTCGAGGTCCAGCCCAAGGAGACCGGTCCCTACCAGATCGCGCTTTCCTTCCTCTCGCCTGACAAGGCCCAGATCCTCGCCGAGGCGCTCATGAACTACGGCGGCTACGCGGGCGTGCGGGTCCTGAAGGTCGAGGAGGAGATCACCTGGAGCTGGAAGCGCGAGAAGGAGGGAGAAGGGGAATGAGCGAGGAGCTACCGGGCTGGGAGAAGGGGCTAGAGCTGGGGTTAGTCGTCACTCACCTCCGCTCCTTCCTGGCGCAAGTGCCGGAGATGGGCAGGGCCCGCGTCCGGCGGATCGTCCTGGAGCCCTACAAGGAAGACTTCGCGTTCCTCTGCCAGGTCGCGGTCGACACGGACAGCGAGAAGCCGATCCTGATCGCCTTCGTGCCGGGAGGGGCGGACCCGGACGAGTTCGGCCAGTTCATGGAGCGGTTCGGCTGCGACTTGACGGAAGTCTGGGAGAAGGAGGGAGAAGGGGGATGAGGATCGAGCGGAGCTGTAGCTGGTGCGGTGAGCTGAACTTGGTCGAGCAGCGGCTCTGCGAGTGCTGCGGCCATGAGGCGCACGTTCCGCGCGCTGCTTGTCGGTGCGCCACCTGCCGGTCCTGGGAGGGTGGGATAGCCCAGAGTAAAGCGCTCCGGGATCTCTACCGGCGCCTGCGAGGAACGTCAGGATGAACCGCTACCGCCTCACCCTGGTCGTGAACGTCGCCATCCCTGCCGAGGGTCCTGCCGAGTGGGAGGCGGACTGCCGCTACCAGGCGATAGGCCGCGCTGCCCGCCTGACGCCGGAGAAGGAGCGGGAACTCCTCAAGGTAGCGGCGGGCGCGATCCGGCAGCAGCAGGAGCAGGGATGAAGACCTGCGAGTACTGCGGGGCGACGGAGGAAAGCGTCGCCACCTCGACTACTCTCAAGTTGATCATGGGGAGACTGATCACGTTCAGGGGTCAGTGGTGCTTCTCCTGCCGGCAGAAGGTCGCCTGCTGCCCGGTGAAGCTCGACGGCGATAAGCTGACCCTCCTCCTGGAGGAAGCGGACCTATCTCAACTGGCAGTGAAAGGAGAGGCAGGATGAGTGAGACCCGAGGAAGGAAGCAGTGCGGTCGCAAGCTAACGCCGTCCGGATATGAGATGATCCAACAGCTCTGGGATGAAGGGGTACCGGTCTCCGAGATTGCCGAGAAGCTGGACGTTAGCCGTAACTACGTTTACGTCCTCGGGCGTGAGCTAGACCAGCAGCGACAAGAAGAACCATGAGCGAGGCTAGAGATATCTTGATGCGGAAGATGTCTGCCAGCAAGAGCCCCGGCAAGGTTCACCGCGTCCTGGTCGGGAACAGGCCTGCCGCCCTGACCCGCTGCGGCATCCGCACGGAGGAGCTGCGCGTCGTCACCCGCTGCCAGGAGCGGGAGCTGTGCGCTTCCTGCGAGCAAGGTTACCAGAAAGAGGTGGAGCGGCGAGCAGAGAAGGGGGTTGGATGAGAAGGTTTCAGCCCGGCGAGGTCGTTCGGCACGAGCTGCTCGGAAAGGGTACCATCGTCCAGCTTCTCGACTCCGCCGGCGGGATCTACTACGTCCTCTGGGACGAGGACCCGCCCTACGACTACAACACCTGCGTCAACCCGTCCGTCGTGCTCGTCCAGAGCCTCAAGAGGGAGAAGCCCGATGCCGATCAAGGCTAAGATGCTCTCCACCGGCGACTTCGAGTGGACGCTCGCCCACCTGGAGGAGATGAGGCAGCGAGCGGAGGACGGAAACCTCGCGGCCCTCTACGTTCACGACGTCGAGCGGTTGATTAAAGGGATGGTCTTCGTCGAGGAGCAGCGGGACGAGGCCAGGGAGGCAGCGGAGAACTATCACGAGGCCTGGATTGACGCCGCGCTGTACTGGAAGGACAAGGTCCGGCGGCTGGCCGAGCAGAACGAGCGGCTACAGCAGGAGAACGATGCTTTGAAGCGGCGCCGGCAGGAAAGCTCCGGCGGAACCGGACTACCTGGAGAGAACATGGGCGGTGAGTAAGTGTTGCCCCGCTCGGGTAAAACCGGCAGGGAGGATACGACCATGCCGTTCCGTAGCAAGCGCCAGCAGCGCTTTATGTTCGCGCGGATGCCCAAGACGGCCAAGAAGTGGGCTGCCGAGACGAAGAGCTTTAAGCGTCTACCGGAGAAGGCCAAGAAGAAACGATAGGACGGACCCCTAAAGAACGGCCACCTGCCTGCCTGTAATACAAGGCAGGAGGTAACGTCAATGATCATCATCCTGATCGCCGGCCTGATCATCAGCGGGCTGTTCTGGTTAACCTGGCCCCTGGCGCGGGATCTCGCCCAGAAGGAGGCCGAGGAGAAGCGCACCCAGGAAGAGGAGGAGCGGACCTGGCGGGAGAAGGTGCTCGAAGAGCTGAAGGCCCGCTAGACGATCCGTAGACGCTAGCCTCCGTTCTGTTTAAGAGCCTCCGGGTGTTCAAGCCTGGGGGCTCTGTCGCGTCTCCAGCACGGCCAGCCGTGCCTCAATAGCCGCCAGCCGCTCCTCCATCGTCGCCTCCCTTCCTCCGATCAGGACGGCGTCCAGCTCCGCCGCCCGCTCCGGGGTCAGCGCCTCCCGGCAGACCCGCACCGCCTCCTCCAGCCTCACTCGCTGCGGGCTGTTCCGCGGTACCGCCTGGAGCCGGTCCACCGCGCCGAGGTAGCGCATCTCCGCCAGGCTAAACGGCGCGTACGGGATTAACCGCTTGTTCATCGCCAGCCTGCCACCGTTCTCTCTCCCTCTTGCTCAAAATACAGGTAAGGAGGGGCTTGACAGATTATACTCTTTATCCTATAATGTATACGTAAGGTCAACAAGGAAGCGAGAACCCAGGAGACTGAACGATGATCACGATGAACACCAAGATGAGCGTTGGAACGAGAACCGAGCAGGCCATAAAGATGCTCAAGCAGGGTTACGAGATCGGGATCGTCGCCACAGTCTGCGCGCTCCCCTACAGATACGTCGTTAGCCTGATCGGCTAACAAGAAACAGACGCAGTAAACGAGAGGGAGCGACTTCCCCTGCAGAGCAGTCGCCCCCTCCCTGACCATCCGGAGTAACGCGAATGGCTATAAACTCTTTTCCTCCCGAGCTGGGTGTTGTCCTGCTGATGCTGGCTGCCTGGGCCATGATGCTTCTCCAGACCGCGGTGGACGCGCGCCGGGGAGCAGAACTCTGATGATGATCTGTGTGACGACGACGGCGACGGGAGCGCTCTACCGGGTGCGGAGACTGGGGGAGGCGGACGCGCTCCTGGTGACCTGGGATCGGGAGCAGGCGGTAGCGGTGGCGGGAGCAGCGGCGATCTGGGTAGACGTGCGGAGGGGGAACTGATGGTGCACGGAACCGAACACGTTTGCGATCAGTGCGGCGACACGCTGACTAACGACGAGGTAGATTACTGGTCAAGGATTAGCGGCTACCAGACCCCGGATGACGCCTGCTGGGTCTGTGAGGAGTGCTCACGGGAAGAGGAGAAGCAATGATCGACCCAAGGTTCATCGTCAAGCTTCGGGATAAAGAGTATCCGACATGGCCCGGCGTGCTCGATGCCGCAACCAAGGAGGGCCTCAAAAGCCTGACTACTCGCATCGCCCAGATCCCCGACCCCTCGAACGGGAACGTCGCCGTCGTGATCGCCCGGGCAGAGTTCGAAGACGGGCGGGTATTTGAGGACGTGGGAGATGCCGGGCCCCAGAACTGCTCGCCGCAGATCGCCACGGCGGCCTTACGGATGGCCTCGACCCGCGCGAAGGGACGCTGCTTGAGAGATGCCCTGAACGTGGGGACGACCATGTTCGAGGAGCTGCCGGAAGAAGAGCGGAGAGGGAACGGGAACGAGAATAGCCCGGTTGCCGTTAGCGAAGACTTCGACGGGAAAGCCTGCACTCATCCCGGCTGTGGGAAGCTCCTGACCGAGGGGCAGCGGCAGATGAGCGTGCGGGCCTTCGGTCAGCCGCTCTGTCCTGCCGATCAGAAGCACTATACCCGGATCGGGTGAGGAGACAATCACTGATGAAACTGAAATGGCACAAGACGCACGGCGCCCACGCCGGCTACGAGGCGCAGTACGGCGACTGGCAGTTCCGCGCCTACGCCTGGCAGCGGGGCAGCTACTCCGCGATTGCCGTCAACACCGTGACGCGAGAGACGCGCCAACACGGCCGCCTGGCCGACGAGATCAAGACGCAGGCCGCGGCGCGGGCCTGGTGCGAACGCGTCTTCGCCTATCTGCTACTGGAAGATCAGAAGCGTGGGATCACGCGGGAGGTTTGGTAGGAATGAGGACTACTGAGAAACTACTCTCCGTCGGCCAGGCGGCCAAAGCCGCCGGGGTCCACCGCACGACCGTCGACCACTGGATCAGGAACGGCTACCTGGCCGCGCTGACCCTGCCCGCTGCTCCTGGGCGAGTAGGCGTCAAACGCTACATCCGGGAGGGGGATCTGGAGCGGTGGCTGGCGGCGAAAGGAAGGCAATGACATGGAGCGTGACTGGAGCCTGGAGCGTGCCGCCGGGATGATAGCGGAGTTGAAGCGTACCCCGGAGGATCAGCGGATCGGGACGCTGGCCGTGGTCATGAAGGTGTTCATCGAAGGGAACCTTGACCGCAAGTTTCCGTCGCGCCGCCGTATTCGGGTCCGCCGGACCAGGTCAGAGGGAGCGGCGAAAGGTCGTTAGGAACCTGCCGCCTTCTCCTGCCGCGCCGTCTGGCAGTAGTCAGCTAGCGCCAGGTCGAGCCGCTCGCCGATGCTGCGCTCCTGGCCTTCCGGGTCGCCCTCGCTGAGCGGCTGGCCCTTGCCGCTGTAGGAGGCCAGGAACCGCCCGGCCTCGTCCTCCTCGATCACCTCCCAGAGGACGACGACCCGCGCGACGCGGAAGCGGCTCTCTCGCGACTCGACGGCCATCAGACGGTATAGTCTTGCGAAGGAGTCAAGGAGAACCCGTTCACACCACCGGGGAAGGAGATCAGCCGCGCTCGGGCCGAGGGGACGGTGATCCCCGTCCCGCCCGAGGTCTTCAGGACGACGCTCTGCGCGTTCCGGTTGATGACCCAGTAGTGGCCGTTAGCGGTACCCGGCACGACGATGTTGCGGGTGGCGGTGATGACGCCCGTCTGCACGTCGATGGTCACGGCGTCCCGCTCGCCGACCGCGAGGGTGTAGTCGGCGTCGGAAGGGAAGGTGAGAGCGAACCGCTTCCAGGTGAAGGCGCTGCCCCCCGTCCCGCCGCCCACCGCCCCGGAGAAGGAGGCCGCGCCCGCCGCCAGTACCCCGCCGTTCAGGTTCAGGGGGTTGATCCCGCCCGCGATGAGGCCTAGCCCGATCAGGGAGGCGCGGATGTCCTCGTTGGCGACGGGCTGGATGATCGGCGTCGCGTTGAAGAACCCGAGCTTCTGGGTGGCGCTCGTGCCGATCTTCGTCCCGCTCCCCGTGCCGAGGACCAGGTCAGCGCCGTTGGTGAGCGTGACGTCGCCGGTGAAGGTCGGCAGCGCGAGGAAGTCGTCGATATCAGTAATCGCCTGGTTGATTGAAATTTCTTTCCCCGATTGCGCCTCCTCAAGTAGCACGATACCCAGGAAACTTGTTGTCGCTATGGCAGCACCTTTACCTTTCCCCCTAGTAGTTGGGCACCTCCGCCCAGGCGAAGTGGACGTAGACGGACGACCCGGCCGCCGCCCCCAGCAGGACCCGGTTCTCGATGGTCAGCCCCTCGTTCTGGCTGAACACGAACGGGTGGTGCTGACCCGGATGCGCGAGAAAGTCGTCGAAGGCGATGTTCATGCCCGTAGTCGGTAGGGTCGCCTGGAAGAGGATCGGGACGCTCTCGGAGGCGGCGGCGTCCTTCACCAGCGTGCCGCCCGTCATGCCCGCCGCCGCGCCCGCCACCGTCACGTGCCGGATCGCGGCGCCGCCCGGGGCTGCCGCCATCCCGAGCCGCTTGGTCGAGGGGACCGGCGTCACCGTGTTGGTCGTGTCGACCGCCGTGAAGCCCGTCACCTTGAACATGTCCAGGCTGTCCTCGATCACGGCCGTGTGGGCGCCGGTCTGCAGCCAGTGGACGCGCAGCCGGGTCGGCACGATCAGGTTAGCGCCGGTGTTGCGCACCTCGAACAGGCGGCTGCCGGCGGCCTGGGCGGCGACGAGGGCGAACCGCACCGAGACGTTGTAGTGCCCGAGGCTCCCGTACGGCAGCGCCTTCAGGTTCGCGCTGGCCGAGAGGTTCGGCCCCACCCCGGTCGCGGGAACCCCGACCTCCTGAAGTGCTGTGCTGGTTCCACCCTCAATGACCGCCACGGTTCTCCTCCCTTCCTAGCCGGCGACGAAGTAGTCGAACTTGATCGAACCCCTGACCCGCCCCCGCGCCTGCCAGAACGCCTCGATCACCGTCGCGCTCAAGACCTTCGCGGTCACGCTGACCTGGTCCATCTCCGCCTCGTCGGCGCGCGTTCCCTTCCCGGTGTACGGGCCCGTCGCCTGCTGGATCATCACCGGCTTTCCGACCGTCATGCCCGTTCCTGCCAGGGTGAAGCGGCCGCTCCGCCGGGGCGTGCTCCCGAGGTTGACCTCCGCCGTCGTGACGACCGGGTTCCCTCCCGGTCCGCCCGCCGGGGTCGCCCAGACGCAGCTCGTCGTGTCGTGGTCGTACTTCAGGTACTTCTCGTCCTCGGTCGCGCCCGGCAGCGGCACGCTCCTCCCCCGGATCTTCTCTACGGTCGCCGCCGCCGAGCTGCCCGCGACGTCCCCGCCCATGGTCACCGCGGGGGTCGCCGGCGGGGTGGCCCAGACGCAGGCGCCGGCGTCGTGGTCGTAGGTGAGGACCTTCTCGTCCTCGCCGGCCCCTGGCCCGGGAACGGTCTTGCCCCGGATCTTCTCGACTACCACCGCTCCCGTCGCGCCGGTCACGTCACCGGCGAGCGGCAGCGTCGTCACCGGCGGCGGCACGACCGGGAGTGCCTGATACCCGTAGTCAGCGCCGGAAACGATGAGCGCCTTGCCTTCGTCTTCGCCTCCCGGCACCGGCACGTTCCGCCCGCGTACCTTCGTGACCTTGGCAGCCGCGGTCGTGCCCTCAACGTCGCCTGAGAGCGGCACCGGGCCGCCCTCCCCGCCTTCTATGTGCTCGAAGGTAAAGGCGTCCTTCGCTGCTCGCCAGACGATGCACTTCCCGTCATCCTCCGGCGTGGGCACTGGCGGCAGCGGCTTCCCGCGCAGGGTGTTCGCGTTGTTAGATCGCAGTCCTGGTGGTGGCATCGTTCCTCACTTTAAATCGTAGCAGTCCGTCCGTACCCCCTCCCGTATGTCCCGATTTGAAAAACGGTGACCGTTACCGGATCGCCAGGCGTCAAGCCGTCGCTCGTCTGCTGGGCGGCGGTATAGGTCGCCGTCCCGGACGCTGCGCTGATGATGCGGTCGGGGTTCGCCGCCAGGATCTCGACCTCGTACGCCTCGTCGGTCTCGCCGAGCGGCTCGTCGTACATGTCCTGGAGGCCTTCAGGGACTCTCGTGCGGCGCTTCCAGGTGATCGTGAGGTTGTTCGACCCGTCCCGCGTGCCGACGATGTCGACCGGCGCGTAGGTCTTGAACTCGTCGCCGGTGATCGTGAGCGGTACCGCCGTCGCGTCCCCGAGCGCCGTCCCCTCCGTGACCGCCTTTAGCAGCACGTCCTTCCCTCGCATCGCGAAGCCCTGGTCGACGCGACCGTAGAGCCCCTCCTCCAGCAGCACGAACTTGTCCCCCGCCGCGTGCGTCCCCCAGAGGCTGTCCGTGCCCCGCCGCCCGCGCAGGAGGTGGGAGAGCGTGTAGACTGCCCCGCCGACCGGGGTCACGACGCCGAAGGAGAGGTACTCCTGACCGATCCGGCAGAGGTTCTCCCCCGCCAGCACCTCCGCGTCGCTGGCGCTCTCGACGCTGCCGTTGACCATCGTCACGTTGACGGTGTTGACGTCGTCCCAGAGCCCGGTCGTGGTCCCGGCGGCGAGCGCCCCGACCGTCGTGCCGTGGATCGCCGGCGCGTCGAGCGGCCCGACCTGCTGGTAGCTGCCGCCGCCGTCGTTGCTCTGGTAGAGGACCGCGCCGGGCCAGTAGCCGGTCGTCGCGCCGGCGGCCGCCACGTAGTAGCCGACCGCGTCCGCGTCCTCGTTGACGACCGCGTTGTTGCTCCACGCCAGGAGCGTCGTCTCCTGAACGACCGCGTCCGCCTCGTGGGTCTCGACCGCGGCCCCGACGACCGTCTGGACGAGCACCCCGGCGTCGTCGAGGACGGCGGTGACGGCGAGCGGCCCCCCGAAGGCGACGTCGAGCCGGGTGATCCGCACGCGCCGGGTGCTGGCCCCTACGGGCAGGTTGACGACGTCGCCGGGCGATAAGTATAGGTATCGCCAGGGTAGGGTAAAGGTATAGGTCTCCCGCGCCGTCCACCCGTCGTAGAGGAGCCGCGCCGCCATCTGCCGGGCCTCTGTCTCGGTCAGGACGAGGGGGGTCGTCACCGTGACCAGGTTGTCGAGGCTCGCCTTCGTGTAGCGCCCGTCCCCCTGCGTGCTCTGCTCGTAGTCCTTCTCTAGCGAGTAGTAGGCCAGGTCGACGCGCTGCGGCAGCTCCAGGTCGAGCGTGCGGCGGACGCTCACCAGAGCAGGCGGCTCCTCGCCCGCGCCGCCCCAGACCACGCAGCCCAGGTCATCGGCACTGATCGTCGCGGCCACGGCCCCGCCGCGCTTGACGGCGACGATGTTCCCGTCCACCTCCGCCAGGTCCGTGAAGAAGACCTGCAGGAGCGGCGCCACCGCGCTCCGCGCCTCCGTGCGGCTGCCCACCAGGTAGCCCCGGACGCGGTCAGTGGCGGCGGCCAGGCTCCAGTCGCTCGCGGTCAGGCCGACCTGGCTGAAGACGTCGGCGAGGACGTCGGAGACCCGCGTCGACTGGCTGTAGTGGGCCGCTACCGTCTCCGCGTCGAGGATCGTCGGGTAGAACGCCAGCTCGTCCCAGCGCACGTCGTTGCCGGTGACGTAGAGGTGGTTTGCCGCGTCGCTCTCGATGCTCTGGTCGATGACGGTGGTCTCGGTATCAAGCAGCGCCCCGTCATGGTAGAGGCGGCTGCCGTCTATCTCGCTGTAGGTCCAGACGACGTGGTGCCAGGCGGTGTCCCGGTCGACCTGGACCTGGTGGATGACGGTGACGCCCTCAGCGTTCGTGACGACGCGGGCGCGGAGGTCCATGTGGGCCGTCGCTCCGTTCGGAGACACGAACAGGTCCCACGCCTCCTCCGCGGTGTTCGGGTTCACGTAGCTGAAGTGACCGCCCCCGTTGACGATGGGATCACCCTTGTACTGGTACCAGCCCTCGACCGAGACCGTGCCGTCCTGGAGGGCCGCCACCTGGCCGATGACCCGCTGCAAGGAGACGTTGAGGGGGATGCTGATCCCGTCGTCGCCGTGCTTGCCGGTAACCTGCACCGAGGTGCCGCCGGTGTCGGTGAGGTGGTAGGCCGCGCTGCCGCTGTCCTGGAGCTTCCCCGGCGTATCCTCGAAGCGGTAGTACATCAGGGGACTGTCGTTCAGGACGATGTCCTCGTAGTCCGGCAGCCACTCGATCTCCGCCTTCAGGGGGTTCGGGATGCGGTTCCCCCAGGTAGCAAGAGGAAGGTCCTTCAGGACGCTGTACGCCTGGCCGCGATAGGCCGGCGTGTCCCCCGCGGGCGTCTCGGCAGCCTTCGCGGCGGCGATGGTCGGGTCCTTCGTCTGCGTCTCCGTGCCAAGGTAGTTCTCGATCTGGTAGGGGCCTTCGGGATCGGCGGCGGCGTAGTCGTAGATCAGGAGGTCCTCCGCCCAGATCCGCTTGACCCGGGTGATCGGTCCCCGGCACCACGCGACGGCCAGGCTCACCGAGTAGGAGAACGTCCGGCGGCGGGTTCCCAGGAGCCTGACGCCGGTCTTCTCGCTGGTCTCGACGAGGGGCCCGCTCCAGATGATATTGCCCGGAACCTGATGGGTGCCGTAGACGATCCCGACGGGCACCCCGTAGGCCGAGCCGGAGGCGCGAAGGTCCTGGAGGCGGTTGACGTCCTGGGTCGGTGACTGGCTCCCCTCGATCCCGGCCCCGACGAGGGTGCCGACGCTCCAGCCGATCTGCATCGCCTTCGGGTTCCAGCCCGAGACCGCGCCGCCGATGGCTGCTCCTGCCACTCCCAACACAACGGTCGCCAAGGCTACTCTACTCCTCGAAACTCGTAGACGGCCCAGAGCCGCCGGAGCCACGCATCCCCTAGCTCGTGCTCGACCACACCGTGATGGTAGTCAGCGTGGATCATCCTTCCCTTCCCCGCGTAGATGGCTGGGTGCTGGGGCCGGCGCTTGATCGTGAACAGCAGGACGTCTCCCTCCTTGAGCCAGAACGGCAGCGCGTCGGGTGGCTGGACGAACAGCTCGGTGCGGCGGCAGACCTGGGAGAGGCCGTGGAGGAGGTCCCTGGTATCAAAGTAGCGCCCGTAGCGGGGCGACTTGTAGGTCGTCAGGCCCAGTTCCCGCGCGACGCCGAGGATCAGCCCGCAGCAGTCACAGCCCGCGCGAACGGCGGCCCCCCACTGGAAGGGAGCGCCGCACCAGCTTCTAGCAGTCGCGACGATCATTTCCGGCGTTACCGGTAGATCCTTCAGCAGGGTCATCGGATCGGTCGCCCCGCAGTGTCCACCTCGTTGGTATAGTTAGTAGCAGGCCACACCTCGTTCTGGGGCGGTGGCTCTGATCGTGCCGTGAAGGTCATCGTTCCCAGGAGTCGCAAGATCTGGTCCAGCTTATCCTCGATCCGCTCCAGGTGTCGTATCTTCTCCCGGTGTGCTATCCTGGCGTTCTCTTCTCGGGCTCCTTGGTTCACTCTAGCCTCCGTGCTATCATCGCCGCCCTCGCTTCAGGGTGATCTCGTTGTTGCCGGGCAGGTCCGGTTCCCCGCGGTAGTTCCCGAGGTTGGCGAAGCGGGTCCGGCACGTCGGCACCCGCCGGTCGCAGCCCGCCTCCAGGGTCGCCGAGTTCCCGACCGCCACCGTGAACGGGAACGCCTCCTGGAGCGTAATGACCGCCGTCGAGCCCACCAGGACGTGGCTCTTCACCTCCCGCGCGATCCCGGCGTTCAGCCCGGTAAGGAACGTCACCTTCCCGTGGTCATAGTAGCCGGTTACCTCCGAGTTGCTCCCGAAGGTGATCTCCGTCAGGCTGCCGACGGCGGTGACGCTGTGGTCGGAGCGGAAGTCGGCGGGGACGAACGTCTCATCGTAGTTCTCGCCCCCCACGAAGCAGCGGGCGTCGAACAGCTCCTTCACGCGGCAGGTCGGCTGCGCCACCTCGACGATCTGCTGCGCGAGCCGCTGGGACAGCGAGCGCAGCTCGGTTCGGTACCTCCCGGTCTCGACGGTGAACTCTCCAAGAGAACCGGTCAGGTAGACGAGCCGTCCCAGCGCCGTATCGCTCCAGACCACCTCGAACAGCTCCACCGCCGCGCCGTCGTAGAGGCCGGCGAGGATGTCCGTGTCGGTGATCCGCTCCGAGATCAGCGCCCCCATCACCTCCAGGTTGTCGACCCCCGTCCCGACGCTGCTCCTCACGTCGGAGGGGTCGACCGCCGCCTCCGCTTCATAAGTAGTGCCGTCGAACACCAGGTCGTCATCAAAGGAAGTGAACGCGAGAACCTCCGCGTCCTGACGCGTGACCTTGACCAGGACAGCCCGCTGCTGAACGTCCTGCGCGAGGTGGCTCGTGTAGCCGGCGGAGAGGGAGCGGCTCATTATGTCAGCCTCCACCAGAGCCGGCTGATCAACCGGCGGTGTCCACCCACCGACTCGAAGGAACCTCGCGCCCAACGCATACGCCCTATCGTCCACAGAAAAGTGCTCATCTCTCAATCCTCGAAGAAGCGGCGCAGATACAGCTCGACCCCTAGCCGGGTCGCGGCGTCGTGGTCCTCGGAGAACCAGACGACGGCGCCCAGGTCCATCTTCACGCAGACGTTGGAGGGGTTCCCGGAGACGATGTACGAGGAGGCCGAGGTCGTGGTAAACGTCCAGACGTCAGAGTGGATCTGCACGCCGTTCTTGAACACCCGGCCCGTGCCGCTCCCGGAAGGCGGCTCGAACACCCAGGCGTAGACGTCCGTGCCCGGCGCGTAGGTAGAGCCGGCGTGGGTCGTCGCGTCCCGCCAGCCTATCCCCGCGTCCGGCGCCGCCTGCTTCAGGATCAGCTGCGGCTGCCCCCCCGTGTCGTCCTGGAACAGGACGGCGCCGTTGAAGCTGTTGACCTGGGTGTAGAAGACCCCGTAGAAGTAGAAGGTCATCCCCGCGGTGGCGGGCGGGAAGTTCCCGCCGCCCATCGCGAACCCCATCGTGTCGCCGTTGGGAGAGGTCACCCCGTCGAAGCGGACGAGCCGGGTCCCGTTCGCGCTGCCGGGGGTGAGGACGGTCGGCTGGAGCGCCGCGTTCGCCTGGGCCGCGTCCCAGTTGTTCGGGGAGAGGTCGTTCCAGGTAGATACCGCCGCGCCGTTGGCCCCGGCCACCTGGTCGGCGCGGAGGTACAGCTCCAGGTTCGCCAGCGTCAGCGGGTCGATGGCCGGCGCGACGGCGGCGGGGACGCCGCGCAGCTCGACGATGGGGATGCTCGTCCACTCCGAGAACGTCGGCGCGTGGTGGGTCAGCTCCTGCAGGTCGGTGTCGAACCGGACGGGGACGTGGTACTCGCCGCTCCAGGTCAGCGTGTCTCCTCCGGCCAGGGCCGCGCCGAGGTAGACGGTCCCGGAGTTGTAGTCGACGAGGAAGCTGGTGTAGGCGACGCCGTTCTTCTTCAGGGTCACGGTGCCCGTGATCGGCTTGTAGATCGGTCGGACCCGCGTCACGCCCCCGGAGGTGTAGGTTTTGGTGAGCTGGACCTCCGTCGCCTCGTCGTGGTCGAGCGGCTCGTCGACGGCCAGGTAGTCCTTCTGGTCCTTCAGCCTGAAGCCGCGCAGCCTGCCGCCCCTGGCCTCGAAGAACGCCTCGAACTCCCGGAGCAACGCCTCGCTGTAGAGGGTGACGGAGAGTTCCCCCTGGCGGCGGGGCCGGCTCCACTGCTGGTTGCGCTGCTCGAAGCCGGCCCCCGTCGCGATCACCATCGTTGACCACGCCGGGCCCCACTGGATCCCTGGGTCGCCGCACAGCTCGTCGGGGAAGACGGCCGTATCGTCAATGACTAGCGCCACCTCAGCCGCTCCGCCTTCTGGCCCGCTCGGCCTGCTGCAGGGCGTCGCTCATCGCGGCCTGGACGTTGCGGCGGTCGAACTGGTTGGCGGGACCGTTGAAGTTCACGGTGATGTTGTAGTTCCCTCCGCCGCCGGCCCCGGCCATCTGGCCGTTCGGGACGACGCTGCCGGAGCGGCGGGGGACGATCAGCTCGGGGCCGCGCTCGCCCACCAGGTAGGGGCGGCCGGCCGTCACCGCCCCGCCGTGCTGGCGACCGGAGACCGGGAAGTTGAAGCCCATCGCGTTACCGAGGAAGCCGAGGAACGCCTTGGCCAGCTCGCTGGACAGGTAGTCCGCCGCCATCCTGACCAGCATCTGCTTGAAGCCCTGGTAGATGTTGCCGAAGAACCCCTGGAAGCCGTTCTCCAGGCTGGTGAAGACGTTGCTGAAGACCTGCTCGGTGCCGGTCGCGAACTGCTCCAGGAGCCGGTCCCTCGCCACCTCCGCGCCGGACAGCTCGACCGGCAGCCCGTCCGGGCCGATCCGTCCGCCGCGGGCCAGGACGCCAGCCCCCTCGATCAGCCGGTTCTCTTTCTCCGCCAGGCCCCGGTCCCGGATCGCCTGGTTCATCCGCTTCATCGCCTCACTCAACTCCAGGGTCGCTGTTCGCTCCCGTTCGAGCCGCGTCTCTGCCTCCCGGTGCAGCTCGATCTTCCGCTCGGCTGCCGTCTTGAACCGCTCCAGGCTGTCAGCAAGCGTCTTGTTGCTCTTCTCGTACCAGTAGTTGTCCTCAACGATCTTCTGCTCGGCGTCGGAGAGGGCGAAGAACTCCTGCTTCAGGTCTCTCGCGGCGAAGGCGACGATGTCCAGCACGTCCTGGAGCTTGAAGCCTTTTTCCGCAAAGTCAGCAATGTCTGCTGCCGCGCGGGGGTCGGCCAGCGCCCGCTCCGGCATGAGGGCGGTGAGTTCTAAGAGTCGCCCGGAGCGCTCCTGCTTCAGGTTTCGCAGGCGCGCTTTGCGCTGCTGCTCTGCCTCCTGGTTCGCCTCCCGGTCGTTCCTGGCCCGCTCCCTGGCGGCTTCTGCCTGGAGCGTCTTCTCGATCTGCGCCGCGCTCCAGTCCGGGTTCTGCTGCCGGAGCATCGCCGTCCGGTCGCCCCGTGCCGCCCTGGTCTCGGCGTAGACACCCTGGAGGTTCTTCCGGAACGCTTCGAGCGCCTGGGACTGGCGTTCGGCCGCCTCGACCTGACGGAGCACCACGGCCAGCTCCTCCCGGCGCTTCGGGGTGAGGAGGGAGTAGCGGTCCGCGAGCTGCTGGGTGACCTTGTCCTCCCCGGCCCGGATCATCAAGAGCCTGGCCGTCTCGCCGCGCAGCTCCCTCATGAGGGACAGCTCCTGCCGATCCGCGTCGGTCAGCTTGCGCTTGCCTGGCTCCCTGCGGTCGGGACGTTCGGCCCGCGTCGCCGTCCCCATCGGCGCGGCGATGTCTTTGCTGAACTCTTGGTAGACTACCTGCAGGTCAACTAGCTCGCCCTTGGCTTTCTTGACATGACCCAGGAGCCAGCCCGCCAGGCCGCTGCCAGGGGCAGGCGCGATCTTCTGCAGGCCAGGCTGGATCGTTTTGAGGAAACCACTGATGGCTCCCCCTACCCTTTCGAGGAGCGGCTTCAGGTCAGCGCGGATGTCGCGGAACGTCCCGAGGATCGTTTCCTTCAAGGTAGCCATCGCCGGGGCAACGTCGGTCTGGATGTTCTGCCAGGTGCCCTGAAGCAGCGGCACAACTTCCGCTGACCAATCGCTGATCGTCTGGCTGATCGTGTCCCAGTTGGCGACGACGGCGGCAGCAGCGGCGGCCAGGGCGATGCCCCACGGCCCGCCGAGGAAAGCCACCGCCGTGCGTAGCGCCGCCAGCACCGCCGGGAGGGCCAGCCCCAGGTTGCGCACGGCGGCCGTGAACTGGCCGAGGAAGAGGATCGTCGGCCCCGCCAGCGCCGCGAGCCCGGTCACGGCGAGGGTAGTCCGGCGCGCTTCTGGCGACAGGGCCGCGAACTGGGCAGTAAGGTTCACCAGGGCCTTCGTCGTCCGCTCGACCAGCGGCAAAAGCGTCGGCAGGATGTTGTTCCCGATCTCTCCCAGCGCCTCGCCGACCACGTCGCCCAGGTTCTCAAAGGCGACCTGCGCGCCGCCGGTCACGCGGGGGAGCTTCAACAGCTCGGCGTTGATCCCTTCGATAAACTGCCGGGCCGTCAAGCCCATCTTCTGGAGGGCTTCCGTGTTCGCCGTGCCAAACGCCGCCTGCATCGCGACCCGGATCTGCGGGACGCGCTCCGCGATCTGGTTGATTTCCTCGGCGGTGACCTTCCCCTTGGCGGTAATCTGCGTGAGGGCAGTCGTAACGCCCGCCAGTTCTGCCTTGCCCTTGCCGACCGTTGCCAGGGCATTCCCGAATGCCAAGAGACTGCGCTCGGCAAGTTCGGCTGACAGGCCCGCCGCCTGGAGCTGGATAGACGCCTCTATCGCCTCGACGCGGCCCAGGCCGGGGAGCTTCGCGATCTCGCGCAGGCGGCCAAGCTGGTGGTCGGCCTCTGCTGCCGAGCCGGCCACCGCGGTAAGGCCCCGCTTCAGGCTGTCCATCTGGGTTGCGGAGCGGACGGCGGCAACGGCGAGTCCGGCGAGCGGCAGCGTGACGCCCGCAGAGAGCTGCGCGCCCAGGTTCGACCAGGCGCCCTTGATCTTCTCCGCCTGCTGCGAGAGCGCGCGCTCGGTCCGGGCGGCGGCTTGCGCCAGCTTCGCCTGCTCACGGGTGAGTGCCCCGAGGCCCTGGGCGCCACTCGCAGCGGTCGTACCGAGCTGCCGCCCCATCTGCTGAAAGCTTTGCTGGGCGCGCTTGAGACCCGACTGGAACGGGCGGTCGTCCAGCGCGACGCTGCCCTTGAGACTGAAAACTTCGCTCATCCGCCTCTGCCTCTGCGCTTCGCCTTCGCGGCCTCCCGCTTCATCTCCTCAGCCTCCGCCCAGGTCTCCGCGTCGATTGCGATCAGTGCCTGCTCGACCCACTCCGCCGGCACGTCGCCCTCTGTCAGCTCCCAGGGTCGGCAGTGGAGCCGGTCGGCAGCTCGGAGGTCGAAATACCATCGAGGGCAGTAGCCCCTCTTGCCGTGGTGGAGGAGCCAGAGACGGAGCTGTCTCCGCTCCTCGTGGCGTTTGGGAAGTAGTCGGTGAATACGGCGTTCTGGAGGTCAACTAGCTCGTGCACCCCGAACTGCTCCTCCAGCGTTTCGCGCGTGATCGGGTGGGTTTTACCCCGCTGGTCCAGCAGGTCCCACTTGAGGATTATCTTCGGGAGGATGACGAGGGCCTGCTCGATCGGGTCAGGGTGCCCATCATCTTGTGCGCGCACGTTCTTCAAGCTGAAGAAGGCGCGGTCGTATTCGAGGGTGAGGGTATCTTCGTCTAGGGACACCTGGATCGTCTTCGGCCTCGGCAGCTTCCGATCGCGGACCGGCATTAATCGTCCTCCTGATAACAAGAGCGCCAGAGGAGCCCCGCCGCCAGAAGCCGGCGGGGCCTTCTTGCAAGTTGCTCCAAGGCGTTACTTCTTCGTCAGTTCTTCGAGGAGTTCAATGATGCGTCGATTCTGCTGGACCGCCAGTAACTGCAGACGAAACGCCGGCTCAGCGGCCGCCTGCGCGGAAACGGTGACGTTGGTCAGGTCCTTCGACTTCTCCATGTGGAAGAGCCAGAGCGCTCGCTCGATCATCGCCTGGGAAGTCTTCGCATCCCGGGGTGCCTTGTCGAGCAGGTTCGCCAGCCCTTCTACCTTCTCCCGCGCGGCGCGGAGTTCGGCGGTTGACGACTCGCCCTTCAGGTTGCTCGTCTCCGCCTTCAAGAAGGCCATGGCAACCTGAAACTCCTTCTCCTGTAACTGCACAGCCGCCGTCGTCGCGGCTTCCGGTTTGCTTGTCGCTGCCCGGACATAGCCAGCCCCGACGAGAGACGCACATACCAGCACGGAAAGAATAGTCGTTCGCTTGTTCATCACTCATCCTCTCTCTCGGAGCGTCGATGGTGACGCTTCCCTTACAAGAGAGATTATGGCAGGCTGAGCATCAAACAAGAGACCAGTCAATTACCAAATCACAAGGCAGTCAGGAGATTATCAACGACCACCTCGATCCAGCCGCCAAAGGTCGTGTTGTGCATCAGCGCCAGGGTAAACGTGCTCTGCTGGACGCCGTCCGCATCGCCCCGGTCCGCGCCGGTGAAGTGGAACGGGAAGGTGACCGCCAGCCGGTGCCGCCAGCCGGTCTCGGTCGCCGGCCCGAACGCCTGGACGCGGCAGAAGAGGACGTCGGCGGCGCGGAGGTTCGCCATGTAGCCGGCGGCCTTGGCGTTGTGCGGCATGTCCAGCGTCAGGGTAGGCTCGAAGCCCTGCTCGACGAAGTAGGAGTAAGAAGGATCGGCGGTGCGCAGGGTCCGGCGCGGGACGTAGCGCTCCGGGAGCGACAGCTCTGCCCGGCTCGGAACGCCGACGTGGAGCAGGCCGCCCGGCGTCGTCTCGACGATGGTCACGGTCGGCGAGGTGCCGCCGGTCAAGGCGTTCGTGCTCAAGGTTAGCAGGAAGGTGTCGATGCCGGCCAGGGCCGCCGCGAAGGTTACGACCCACGGCGTACCGGGGCCAGGGCCACCGGTGACGGTGGCGTTGTTCATGCCGATGGTCGAGAGGTTCTGGAGCGCCGTCTGCACCGTCGCCGCCGCCGCGTCGAAGGCGATGGAGGCAGTCTCCTGGCCGGCGTAGGTGAGCTTGAAAGAGCCCCCAGTTGGCGTGCCTGTAACTGTAACAGTTTGTACTTCCGAAGTCCCGGTTGCCGCGCCGACGTAAACGTCGATCTCGGTGGGTGAGACCGGGAACGCTGGGATCTCGGTGGGGGAGGCGGTGATCGTCACGCTCTCCGTCATCCTCATCCCGAAGACGTCGCCGGTGAGGCTGGCCTCCTCGTCGCTCCAGGTGGCGGTCAGGGAGTTGATCTTGACGCCGGCCATCCGCTCGGCGCGCGCCGAGGAGCCGAAGTCAAGCGTGTAGCTCACCGCGTTGTCGGCGGCCCGCGTCAGGGGGAGGTAGGTATGCCGCCGCGTGTTGGTCGCTCCGGTCGGGGTGCTGATCACGCCGGTAGAGAGGTAGCCCTGGAGCCAGTAGATGATGGCGTTGTAGTCCATCACGGCGTCCAGCGCCCCGGTGACCGACTCCTTCTGCTTGATCACCTGCGACGGGACCTTCGAGGACATCGTTCGGTAGGGCGTCGGGAAGCCGTCCGGCGTCGGCTGGATCGACCCGGAGAGGATCAGGCGGTTCGCCGGGACGACGGTCCCTAAAACCGACTCGATCCCCAACTGGGTCTGCTGGAAGACGGTTGCGCGTTCGCTCATCTCTCTATCCTTCCGTTCCTAGTTGCGCTCGTGAATTAAGACTCGATACAAGCCCCCGGTCTGGAGGAAGGTCTCTCCTCCCTCGGTCACCTCCGCCGGCAGCGTCCGGAGCTGCTCCCGCCGGATGCCCAGCACCTCGAAGGTGGCCCCGTCGGCGACCACCTGCCCAAAGGCCGGCGTCAGCACCTCGTCTACCCGGTTCGCGATCCGGTAGCCGGCCTCCGCCGCCGCCCCCTTGCAGATCGCGCGGACGAAGTAGAGCGGCCTGGCGAAGAACCGGGCGTTCCTCCCGATCCCGTTCCGGTCCGGCGCCGAGATCAGCGATACGGCCACGAACGGGTAGACCGGCTCCGAGGTCGGGATGTCCCGCTCCACGCGGACGGGATCGCCGGCCAGGGTCTTCAACACCGCGTCGGCGCGCAGCTGGGTGCGAATGAAGTTGACCGCGGCTAAATGCTCGTTCGTTAGCCTGCCCTCTTCGCTGCCGCTTCTATCGCCTGGGCCGCGTCGCGGAGGAACTGGTCCTCGTGCGCCTCGAACGCGGGCGTAAGGAACGGCTGGGCGTCCATCTTGTAGGTCCCGTACTCGACGAAACCGGCGTAAGGCTGGCTGCTGACGACCTCCCAGACCAGCGGGTCTTCCGTGTCGCGCGGCTGCGTGTTGTCGCGGAGCTTGCCGGTGGCGACGGGCGCCAGGCTCTGCGCGCTGACCGCGACGTCGCTGGCAGTGTCCCGAACGACCTTCGCCAGCGCGTTCCTGACCGCCGGACCTACCTGCGGCAGCCGGTTCCGGGCCACCCTGAACTCTACCTTGACCTTCACGCCGGAGCCTCCAGGACGAGAGGAAGGAGGGTCGCCGTCCCTTCCGCAAGCGTATGGTCCTGGCTTGAGCCGTCTCGCCCGACCAGCTCCCCCCAGTACTCGATCCGCTCGTTCGGGAGTGCCAGGGTGTCCTCCGGCTCGATCAGCACCGTCGCCTCTCCGTCAGGGCCGTTCGTGATCGTGATCCCCGCGCCGGTCTCCTTCAAGATCACGGCGTCCGCGTCCAGGTCGGTCAGCTTGCGCTTCAGGACGAACCAGAGGTCCCAGCCGGTGATCGGCTGTACCTCCCCGTCCGTCGTCGCCACCAGGTCCAGGTGGTGCGTCCTTCCCCGACGCAGTTCTACGCTGAAGGCTGAAAAGTCAGCCACGCTAGCCCCCCGTCCTCACGAGGGTAGCCCGCGGCGAAACGCGGCGGACTAGCGCGGCCCGCGTGTTGCGCCCCGGCTCCGGCGGGACGATGACGGCAGGGCCGCTCAAGCCGCCCATCCAGCGGAGGAAGTAGGAGCGCCAGCCCATAAGAAGAACCTCACTCTTTCATCAGCGAAGGGGACCCCGAAGCTTTAGCTCGGGGGTGAATTCGCCCCTTGGCTTAAAGGAAAACGCTCCTTGTTCGCCGAACTTACAAGTGTCTGCAGACGGTCAGGGCAACGGCGCCTTCGGGATGCCTCGGACTTCGGTCACAGCCCGACAACTCCGTCGCAGCTTGTCGGGGAAGGCATGGTGTTCCGCAAGGACACGGGTCGATTTTAGGATGTTGCAGTAGACCACAGACTCTCCTTACCCGACGGGTCGCCCAAACCGGTTGGTCCCCGGCGTCACCCGGCCTAACGCGCTGAGGCTGTCCTCAAGCAATGCTTTCCCGCCCGGCAACCAGCAGTGCGCCGGGAGTTGGAGGAGCAAGCCCCCCACTTTAGTGGCGGGGTAGGTGACCCAGCGAAAGAAGTAAGAACGATAGCCCACGCCTGCCTCCTACCCTGCCGGGTTGATCTCGGTGAGAGGGTCCATCCCCGCCGTTGCCGTGCCCTGCGCCGTCCAGGCGACCGTCGTGTCGTCTTCCTTGTAGACCGTGATGACCCCGGTGACCGAGTCGACGTGGACCCGGTTCCGGCCCGGACGCAGCGCGTTCCGCACGGTGCGGACGGTCGAGCTGCCGCTGTCCGTGCCGGTCGCCATGTTGCGGTCCAGGACCGTGTCGGCGATCACTACCGCCGTCGGCGGAGCAGCGGTCAGGTTCGCCAGGTTGTCCAACAGGAGTGCCCGCGCCGCGCTCAACCGGCTTTCCAGATCATCGACCAGCGCGGTCAGGGTCACCAGGGCGGCAAGCGTCGCGTCGTCGGCGGTTCCCAGTCCGGAGTCAAGCTCGGCCTTCGTCGGCGGGTCGTAGGCGTTCAGGGCGTCGGTGGCCTCGCTCTGCACCTCGGCGTCCCAGGCCGGGTTCCAGGGGACAGCGGTGAGCCCGGCCCCAGCAGCGCCGATATCATCTGTCTGGGCTTCAATCGCGGCGATGTCCGCGGCGAGAGAGGCTCCAGCAGGGCTTCCCAGCGTCGTCTGAATACTCGCGACCTCGGTATCAACCAGGTCGTCGACCGCGTCGACCGAGGCCTGGGAGGAGCGCGAGGCGAGGATGGCGCCCGCGCTGCCTGCTCCGTAGGCTCCCGGCAGGGCCGTGGTCCACGGGTCACCCGCCGAGCCCGCCGCGTTCAGTCCGGCCCCGGTGCTGCCGGCGTCCAGGTGATCGGCGAGCACCGCGTCCCAGACCGCGTTCTCTACCTCTACCGCGGTGAGGTCGTTAAGGCCTGCCAGTCCGGAGTCAAGCTCGGCCTTCGTCGGCGGGTCATAGGCGTTGAGGGCGTCCGCGACCTCGCTCTGGACCTCCGCGTCCCAGGCGGCGTTCCACGGCACAGCGGTAAGCCCCGCGCCCGCCGCGCCGATGTCGTCCGTCTGCGCTTCGATGGCGGCGATGTCCGCGGAGACGCTGGCTCCGGCCGGCGCTCCCAGCCGCGCGAAGGCGTCGCCTGTCTGCGGCGTGTTACCGGTGTAGGTGGTCACGGTATCGGCGAGCTTCACCCCCTCTACCTTGTTGGTGGCCGGATCATAGCCCTCATCGGCGAAGTCCTTGAGGTCAAGCAGGCTCTGCGCGACGTTGTTCAAGCGTACCGGGTTCGTGTCGATCATCCCGTTGGCGGCCTGGTTGATCTGGCCCGCGCCCGTTCCTCGCGTGAAGAGGCCGCCCGCCGCCTCCGCCGCAGCGTTGGGGATCGAGGCTACCTGCTTGTTCCAGTCCGTCAGCAAAAACTCGATATGCTCCTCAATCGCCCCCGTCACCTTCACGCTGACGATCACCCGGTCCACGCCCGCGCCTGTTGCGAACGCCGCGTCCGGGACGTCGAAGCGATAGAGCCCGGGGCAGTTCGTATCGTCTACCAAAATGAAGCCGCCGGAGGACCACGCCGCCGAGGCCGAGGCCAGGGTCGCCATCGTGATCGCCGTCCGCGCCGCTCGGCTCCGGGTGTAGCTCCCGGTCACGTCGCTGTGGATCTTCCCTGTCAGCCCCATCCCTGTCGTCGAGGACCGCAGCACCAGGTAAATTGAATGAGAGGTTACTCCTTTGAAAACCTCACGCATTTACTGGAGCCCTCCCGTCAGTCGACCGTGTCCCACCGGCCCGCTGCTGCCGCCGCTGTCCTGATGCTGCACGGCTCCCATATCGGGGTAGCCGATTGTTGCCGCCAGGCCAGGCCACGCCCCTGGTGATCCTGCCGCGCGGGCTGCCGCGCCCGCGCCCGCCGTCGTGTTCAGCCCATAGTTTCCGCCGGCAGCGTCCACGTAAGGGCTGCCGGTCAGCGTCACATCGCGCACGTTCGTGTACGGGTTCACGCCGAAGATCCCGGTCGTTGAGTCCATGTTGTTCCGGGGGCCAGAGCTGTTATTCCAGAAGGCGTTGCCGTCGTGCGTGAACCGCGCGCCCATCGCGCCGGCCGGGTTCGCCTTGATCCCGTAGCCACCGTTTGAGGTCAACAGGTTGTTTCTGACCACCTGACCATAGGGCGAGTTAGCGAGCGCGACCAGGCCATTGAGGCCGTTGCCATGACAGGTGTTATGCTCGATGACCGAGCCGTACGAGTAGCGGATACCGTCGGAGTTCGCGCCGGTGTTGTTGGCGACGAGGTTGCCGATGGCCTGAACGCGCTGCGTCAGGATCATCCCCGGACAGACGTTGTCATGGATATAGTTGTCGGTGACCGCGTTGATCTGGCCTGACTGCAAGGCAGCCGTTGCCGCCGAGGTGCCGCCGGTGATCTCGCACTCCAGGACCAGGTTGTCCGCGCCGCTTATGTTGATCCCCCGCGTGGTAAAGTTGCTAACCTTGCAGCGGATCGCCTGACTTGCCGTTGGCAGGACGATCCCCGTCGAGGTGCCGAGACTGGCGCAGTTAACGTCGATCTGCTCGACGGACAGGCCGCCACCGGTCCCGTTGATCGCCGTCAGGCCGGTATTGGTCTGCAAGGTCAGGAGGGCGTGGACCGCGTCGCCCCTGGTCGTGCCGTAGCCGATCAGCCGCGTGTGCGGGAACATGTCCGTGGGGTTGACGTTCTGCGCCCAGGTCGTGGTCGCGGTCTCCACGAAGCCGGTGCCCTTGAAGTAAGCCTTGTTGAGGTTTAACATCACCCCGTCGAGGATACCGAACGCTCCGGCGCCGAGCGCCCCGCCCAAGGCCCAGGTCCCGCCCGCCGTCCCTGTCGCCGCCGGGGAACGATCAAGCCGCCACTTCCCCGCCTGGATGCTCTTGATCTCGTAGAACCCGGTCGTGAACCCCGCACCGGCGGTGATCTGGATCAGGTTGCCCACATCGGTGGTGGCGGGCGTGTGGCCGTCGGGGGCGACGTCCGTGTTGGTCGTCGCGTCAACGGTGAGGTTGGTGCCGGAGGCGAACGCCGCGTCCTGCTGGCTGCGGTCGGTCCCGGTAGCACCAGCAACGAAGCCACCGCCGTTGGTGTTGGCTCCCGTGGCGCTGCGAGCCTCCCAGATAGTATCGACGGAGAGAGCCACCGCTTATCCGCCTGGATTCACAGCAGGCTTGAGCACGGTATTCAGCTTCGCGTTGCTGCCGGCTTCCAGGTCCGTGATCATGTCCTCCAAGCGGTTGATCAAGAGGATCGCGTCGTCGGCCACGATGGGGTGTCGCCCGTCCGTAGCTGCGCCGTCCTCTACCGTGCCGCCGCCCGAGGGCAGGATCGCGCCCATGTTGGTCGCGTACCACTCGTTCCTGACCTGCTTCGCCAGGTAGTACGCCTGGGCAAGCTTGTCCGCCGCCGGGCGGACGCGGTCATTGCAGAACCGGATCGCTTCGGGATTGGTAACAGCCATGGCCTACCGTCCTCCGTAACCGATGACGATCAGCGCGATCCCGGCCAGGAAGTAACCCATCGCCTGCAGCGCGGGCCGCTCGCTGACCTGCGGGACGAGCGCGAGTCCCGTCAGGATGAAGAAGCCGACCGCGATGATGGTCAGTAACGTGGGCATCTAGCGCCTCCAGATAACAACGAGGCCGCCAGGGGCCTCGGAAAGCACCGCAGCTATCTTGTCCGGGCTACTGCTGCCGGACGCAGGTCACCGTCTGCAAGAGCGGTCCCGTCCCGCTCCGGTTCGTGTCGACCACCGCGAACGTCTCCCCGTCCTTCACCAGCCGGTCCCTTCTCCCGATCCCGACGCTGATCGGCAGGAAGACTAGCCAGCGGTACCGCGCCACCACCGCCCCGCCCACGAGCGCCTCCTGCGGCTGGAGCTGCGCCTCGAAGCGGCAGGCGACCTCCCCCATGTCCTCGACCGCCTCGGCCTCCGTGTCCGGGTCCGTCGTCACCCGCTGCCAGGTCGCCGTGTCCGTCAGCAGCGACTCGAACTGGCCCCGCCAGAACGTCGTGCCGAGTCCCCAGAGTCCCATCAGCGTCCCCGGTAGCCGTGGGCCAGGGAAAAGAGAACGGGGCTGTCGACCACGCCCGCACTCTCCAGGTAGGCGGCCACCTCGCCCGCCGCCAGGGCGCGCAGCTCCTGGGCCCGCAGCCGGTAGTCGACCTTCTCCCGCGTCAGGCGGGTGTCGCCGACGGTGATGCCGGTGATCACGGGCACGGCGGGGGCGACGTTGGCGGCGACCAGGCAGGACAGCGCCCGCTGGGCGCGGCGGTACTCGTCCGTGTCCGCGTCGTAGCCGAAGGCGTCCGCGTCGAGCGCCAGGAGCTCGTCCTGGGCCCGTCCGAGGAAGCCGTCGTCCTGGAGGACCGCGTCCGGGAGCACGGCCGCGTCCAGGCTGACGTCGATCAGCCGGCGGATGGTCGCGGGGTCGGCGGCGCGCAGCTCCATCGTTAGCTCTTCCCTTACACCGTCGGTGCCGTTGAGCGGCTGCCCAGGCCGCACTCCCAGCGTTCCAGCAGGACCGCTCCCGCCACGTCAGCCCCATGCAGGAAGAAGAGCGTCGGCACGACGACGTCGGCAGCGTCGAACGTGTAGGCGGCGACCGTTCCCGGCGCCACTCCGTCGACCTCGTAGGTGACCGCGCCGGCCCGGCTGACCTTGACGGTCAGCGTGTGACTGGCCCCGTCGGCCCAGTCCTCGGTGGTGTCGGTCGTCACCGTCGCCGCGTTGTTCAGGGCGGTCTCGATGTTGATCGTGCCCGCCTGGGCGTTCAGGACCGCGAAGTCGGTGTAGTCGTCGAGGTTGGCCGTGTAAGCGGCCGCCTTGCGGAAGCCGACCGCCAGCTCTGCCGCGCCCGAAACGTCCTCGACGTCCAGCTTCGCGGAGAAGAAGAACGGCCCGTCGGTGCCGACCACGAAGGCGCCGGGAGAGCGCGCGGTGATCCCCTGCGTGATCTCCACCCCTTCGGCGTTGGTCTGGTCAAGGGAGATGTCGAGCCCGCCGGCGGCGAGCGGCGGCACGAGGATCGTCTGGCCGGCACCCTTGACGTGGTACTCGAAGACGTTGCGCCCGCAGAGCAGGATGTTGGTCGCGCCGGTCGCGCCGCTGGCAGCCGTGCCGTCGATCTCGGTGGCAATCGGCTGGCTCTTGAAGAGTTCAAGCGTATAACGATGGTCCCAGTACCGAGCCTTGAGACCCTTGGTCAGCTTGAGCTCCCTGAACCCGGTAGCCATAGCTTCCTCCTACCTCCGCCGCTTCTCTGCCGCGTCGGAAGGTGACTCCCCGCCGATGGCGGGCTGCGCGGGACTGCCCTCGGAGGGCAGAGGTCGCTCCGCCTCCGGCTTCTCTCGCCCGGCGGGACCGCTCACCTCTACCAGGCGACCCTTCGCCAGCGCGTCCAGCACGACCGGCGTGGCGGCGACCTGCCTGGCCTCCGTGCCAGAGACAAATACCTCGCCGTCCGGCTGCTGTGGATGCTTGTCCCAGACGCCGCAGACGGACGGATCGGTCGACCTCACCCAGAGCGTCCGGTACTGGGGCTCGGGCTTTTCTTCCTCGGGCATCGCTACTCTCCTGTCGGTCTGTATCAGCATCCAGGCGTCGGTCTGTGTCACTACCGGTCAGGCAGCCAGATCAAGCACCCCGGCGATCCCCTCGCCGATCTGCCAGTTGGCGAACCCTTCGTTGATCGTGAACGTCATGAGCTGGCTCTGGTTCTCGATGAAGCGGGCCAGCTCCTCGATGTCAGAGCCGATCTCGATCACCCGCTCGACCGCGAACCGCTCGTCGATGCCGACGATCTTGTCCGCCGGGGCGTTAGCGGTCACTCCGAGCCGCACGCCGTCGCCCAGGCGGTCGTTCATGCTGGTGAAGCCGCCGAGCGCCGCCGCCGAGGAGAACACCGCGTAGGGGATGTTCGCGGTGCCGACGTTCAGGGTCCGCAGGTCGATCTCGACGGCGTCCCGGACCAGCGCCACCCCGAGCCGGTACGGGTTGGCGAACTTCTGCTTGAACGCCAGCCACGCCTCCAGGGTGATCCCGTCCCCGACGACCGCGTCCGGGTCGAGGGTGGTCAGGTTGTAGACCGTCGCCGCCGTGCCGGAGTTACCGTCGCCGTTGACGATCACGTCGATCACGGCGTCCACCTCGTCCACCTGGGCCTGGATGCTCATGAGCTGGATGTGGAGCGCCACGACGTCGATCCTTAGGCGCCGCATCTGCTCGTAGGAGGACTCCAGCGCCCGGCCGTACTTGCCGAACCGGATCGTGTTCTCGGCGGTCGAGAGCTTGACGCGCGGGATCGGCGCGAACTCGGCGACCCGCACCATGCGCTTCTGCGCCGTGGTGTTCGTCAGCCGGGTCGAGCGGTAGGCGTTGCCCCGGATGTTCGTCGTCGTGGCGATCAGCTCCGCCAGGGGCACCGCCGGCTCCAGCTGCGTGTACCGGACCGTGGTATCGTCGGCGTAGGGACGAGTAGCCGTCCCTTCGGCGTAGTCCGCCGCCCCGTAGGCGACGTCGCGGGTAGCCGGCTGCGGCAGACGGCTCCGGTTCCACTGGCGCCGCGCCCACTCCGGCCAGAGCGCCTTGTGCGCGGGGGACCGGCTCCAGGCGTCCATCTCGTCCGCCCAGTAGGTGTGGTCGTCCCCGGTGGTGCGGACGCCCGCCATCATGAGCTGCCGCTCGAAGGCGTCGAGGCCGTCCTTGTAGTTGGCCGACGCGTCCTGGGCCTCCAGCCACGCGGAGAGCGACATGCCGCTTTCCTTGGCGCGGTCGTAGTAGCCCATCGAGGCCCGCGCGAACAGTTCCTTCGCGCGCTCGTGCGTGGTCACTCTTGGGCCGCCGTTCTCGTTCGGGGGGGCGTAAGGTGCGCTTGACATGTCTTCCTCCTAGAGCTCCACCTCGACGGCGGTCGTGTCGGCGTTGTTGCTGATGAAGCCGCGGGCGACCCCCAGCTCGGCGGCGGTGCCGGTCGCGACCTCGCGGATGTAACCCTCGGCGGCGACGAGCAGGTCGCCGACGATCTTCTTGCCGTTCGTCAACGCTGCGCCGGTGCCGCCAGGTAAGGTCATGCAGCCCCCGACCTGCACGTTGCAGACCAGGTTGGGCTCCACCAGGATCAGCTTCCCGATCACCGCCTCGCCGTCAGCCACGAGCTGAACGGTGTTGTCATCAGAGAAGGTGACCGCCAGGCCGACCTGGGCGCTGCCGCCCGCCACGTCGGCGTCGTAGGTGATCGTGGAGTTGTCGATGAGGTACGTCCGGTAACGCGGCTCCACACCGACGTTCGTGACGACGTTTCGAGGATCAGCCATCGTTATCTCTCCTCGCTAGGCCCGGAACGCCCGGGCAGGCGTCGGTGGGGTGACGAAGCCGTTGGCGCGGTTCGGATCGGGGTCGCCGTCGGTCGTCTGGCGTCCCTGCTTGAACTTCTCGTCGCCAGCCGCCTTCCAGAGCGTCAGGTCGCACTTGATCTCCTCCAGGCTGGAGCGCTCCAGGCTTTGCCGCTTCTGCTCCTCGGGGAAACTCGTCCCGTAGGCTCGCTTCCCCTCGGTGATCGCCTGGTCGATCAGGTCCGCGCGGTAGGTACGACCAGCGTCTGCGAGCGGGGCCAGCTCGGCGCACTTCTTGCGGAGCGTCTCTACCTCGGCGGCGGCGGCCCGCTGCTCGACCAGGTCGCCCCAGACGGCGCGGAAGGCGGCGAGCGGGGCGAGGGAGGCGTCGAGGCCCGCCTCGCGGAGGGCGACGCGCCACTCAGGGCTAATGCCGGTCTCTTCCGGCGTCTGCTTGTCGGGCATTCGCTTTTCCTCACCCCGGACGCTCGTCACGCTCGGGTAGTAGCGGCGGGAGCGGACGTTCACGTGATACCGCTCGCTCGCCAGGTCTAACAGTTGGTGCGGGCCGCCGTAGCGGCGGACAAGCTCTTCGGGGAGGGTGCCGCTCTCGACGGCGCGGTAGACCTTCACGACCCCGGCCCCTGGACACGCCCCGTCGTAGACGGCGGAGACCTCCGAGAGGTGGGCTTCGTGGATGGTGGCGGTCGCTACCTGGCGTTCACCCGTCTTCTCGTCCTCGTAGTCAAAGCCGAGCCAGTGCGGGCACTCGCGGTAGCTCTCGTAGTCCCCGCCGCAGAGGTCGCAGAGGTACTTCCCGCCGTAGAAGCCGACCGAGACGTCAGAGATTACCCCGGCGCGCATCTGGGCGATCATGTGGTCCGTCTTGATCCCCTCCTGCTCGACGCCCGGGAGCATGTAGGCGTCCATCACCGCCCGCGTCGGGTTCTCCCCTCGCTTCTCCCGGAACTGCCCGCGCAGGGTCTTCCCGAGGGGCTGCTCGTACCAGCGGTGCGCGTTCTGGAAGGAGATGCCCACGTTCGCCTCGACGGCGAAGTTCTCCAGGGTCGAGCGGTGCATGTGGGTGAAGTAGCTGTCCAGGTTGGTGTTAGAGGCGATCATCTGCCAGAGGAACGGGGGTCGCTCCTCCAGAATAGACGGGTCCGGCGTCCGCTCCTTCAGGAGGGTCAGGAGCCGGTCCCGGTCGGCGTCCTGAACCCGCGTCACCGGTATCGGCAGCGCGACGATCAGCCGCTCGCCGTCCTCCTCCTCGTCGAGGAGATCGTCCCGCTCTTCCGTGTCCAGGTCCGCCACCGCCGCCGAGCGCTTTCGCATGGGGTCTCCCGCGAAAACAAAAAGCCCGTAAGGCAAGAGATGCCTCACGGGCTTAAACCGAACGAGCATAGGGATACTAGGGGCGCGTGTGGCGCCTATCAGTTAATCTACCGAGGGTTCACAACTGTTGTCAAGTAGATGCAGCAGGCAATCGGACGGTTCGCTGTTGTTAGGGTAAGGCAGTACCTGGAGCGCCTGGCGCAGCAGGGGCCGCGCCTCGTGTCGCTCGGGAAGCGCCTGGATGACCAGGCGGACCAGGAGCCGCCAGACAAGGAGGTTCTGCGTTCGGCAGCGCCGGCAGTAGAGCATCAGCCCCGCCGCCGAGAGGAACGCGAGGGTATTGTGCTCGTGGCGGCAGGTGCAGGTTAAGGGCTGGCTCTGCACAGGCACTTGCGGCGCGGCGCTCACGGGCTGCCGGTCCTTTCTACAAAGACCCGCCGCATCCAGGCTTCCCGGTGCTTTTCCAGGTTCCGCTGTCGCTTGGTATTCCGCTTACAAGCCTCGCTGCAGTAGAACCGCTGCTGCGCGCAGAAATGAAACAGAGAATGGCAATGGAGACAACGACGCAGTGGACCCGAAAGGCCCCGCACCGAGCAGGAAACGCTGCAGAAAACCTGGCCTGGCTGGTTTAACCAGAACAACCTGCGGCAGCCTTTACACGCTTGCTGCCCCTCGCGCCGAGCCTGAAGGAGCAGGTAGACTGTCTGACTGCGCACCCTATAGGCTGCAGCAATCGCCTTGACAGCCTGGCCAGCGGCGCGGCGCTCCAGGATGTCAAGGCGCTGTGGCTCAGAGAGAGAGGCCATTACTCCTTCACTTCCTCGACGCGGGCCTTCCCCTTGGGGCTCTGCAGCGCCCCGCACTCCGGACAGCGCGAGAGCAGGATTAGCTCCCCGTCCTCGTCCTTCTCCAGGCGGATCTGGGCCAGCGCCCCGCTCTCCTTCTTCACCAGCCAGTAGCGGCCCAGGATCGGCGTCCAGGTCGTCCGGCAAACCGGACAGCCGAAGGCGGGATCACCGGTCAGGGTCTTCTCTCTTCGGGACATCAGGCTTCCTCCCAGGACCAAGGTAGCGGCGCGGGTCTTGAGGCGGCTGCTTGCGCTCCTGGTCGATCTCCGCCGCCGTCTGCTCACGGGGTGGCTGCTGCTCAGTCTCTTTCGCTCTCATCGCTTCCTTCCTGCCCCTTTGTAGCGCCGGGGGTCTGGCGGGAGGTTCCCCTTCTTCTGCCGCGCCATCTGGTCCGGCAGTGAGAGGTCCCAGCCGCAGTTCCGGCAGCGGCCCATCGCGACGGCGTCGGTGGCCGAGAGGTCGGCCTGACACTTCGGGCAGGTACTTCCTTCAGTCATCGGTAAGCCTCCACGTTCAATCAGGGCGAGGATATCCTTTGCTAGTTCTTGAACGACCAGATGATTGAAATACTGGCGGCGGATCTGGCTCCAGGCTGTGCAGTGTTCTGCTATAGTCACCGATCTCCCCTCTCCCGCTCCAGCCCGACCAGCGCCAGCGCCAGGCTGTTGATCGCCTTCTCGAACAGCTCCTCGTCCCGGCTGCCCTCTTCAGGCCGGCAGAACTCGCTCATCACGACGTGCAGCAGCTCGTGGACGAGGCTGGTCTCAGGGTCCTTCTCCCAGGTCGGGTCGTCCGGGAACTCCTCCGGCTTGAGCATCCGGATCACGGCCCGCCGCTCGGTCTTGCCGTAGTAGCAGTCCGCCCGCGTGCTCGGGTCGTCCAGCTCCCACTGGTGGACGTACCGCGCCCGGATCTCCCAGTCCTGCAGGCGGAGGACCTTCCGCCAGTGGCAGAGCTTCTCCGCGAGCCAGACCTCGTCGCCGGTATCGATCACTCTTCTGCTGCTTGCCCTGCCCGGATCAGGTCGCGGACCTTCTCCCCGCCCATCTTCCCGATCTTCGCGTAGAGGTCCGGGTGCCGGTCCCGTGTCACCGAGCCGCCCACCTTCCCGATCTTCGCGTAGTGGGCGGCCCCGTGCCGGGCGGCGGTTGCCTTCCCGCCTTTTCGCCCTAGCTCCTGGAAGCCCTCGGAGCCGATCTTCTCGCGAAGTACCTTCCCCCCGAGACGCCCGATCTCAGCCATCGTCAGTTCCTGATCGTCGTTCATTCTCCCCACATCTCCTTCCTGGTTAACAGCCGGCCCGCGTGCGCGTCAGCGATCCCGGCCTGCAGGCTCGCGATCCCGTCAACGCGCACGATGTGACAGAGCTTGTTCCTCGCGTCGGCGATCTCGATGGTCAAGGCGGTCCCGCGAGACTCACCGTCCCAGAAGGCGATGACGCGGTCTGCCGCCTTGACCATCTCCAGGTTCCGCAGCCAGCCCGCCTGCTTCCCGAACCGCTTCCAGTCCGCGCCGAACACCTGCAGCGGGAAGTCGCGCTCGCGGGCATACCGCTCTGCGAGCTGGTCCGCGCCTCGGCAGCCGCCGGTGATGATCGCGAACGGACCCCACTCCTCCACCAGCCAGTCGAGGTTCCGCCTCACGAGGGCGTAGTCGGTAACGCTTCGGCTGCCGACTACCGCGACCTTCATCGGCTTCCCTGCTTCATCGCGTTCCTTTCCTTGTAGCGGCGCAGCTCTGTTCGCAAGCACTCCTCGGGCGTCTCCCCATCCTCTGGGATGAACCAGAACTCGGGAAACCCGGTCTCGTTCCAGAGGACGTAGCCTGCCGGATCGTCCGGGAGATCGGGGAAGAACTCCCGCACGATCTTGAGCCCGGTCTCCTCGTCCATGACCCAGTTCACTCTTCCCTCCGGCTCACGATCCGCACCTCGCCCCCCTTCATCCTCGCCCAGTCCACCAGGTCCCTGACCTGCTTGCCGACGCTCCAGCCCAGGATGGGAGCAGCCCTCACGATCCGGTTCCCCTGGACGACCACGCCCGCGCAGGCGTAGGACAGGTTGACCTGAACGAGGAGGACCATCAGCCTCTCCACTCTTCACTGATGTCGAGAGGCTCCAGGTCAGCGGGGGGGTGCGGACGGGCCGGCTTTCCCAGGATCGCCTCGATCCCGGCCTCTACGCGGCCAGAAGGAAGGCGGATCACCCCCCGCCGCTGCACGAGCAGCTCGGCGTCGCTGACGAGAGCCACGATCCCGACGCAACGGCCCTTCGCGTCAAAGAGTAGCTGTCCGGGCAGGATCTCTTCGTCGCTCATCAGTCCCCTCTCGCTTCCGCCGGCTTCAGGTAGTCCAGCATCCACGGCGTCTCGGCCATCTGCTCATGCCAGATCCGCGGGTCCTCTGCCGGCCCGTCTGACTCCGCCCACCAGGCGGCGAAGTACTCGGCAGCCAGCCTTCGCGCCTCGTCCAGGTCCCTGGCCAATGCCTGCTCGCGGCAGAAGATGCAGCGACAGGAGCCTTCGTGCTCAACCATCAGTTCCCGCCTTCATCGACGCGAACAACTCTCTCGCACCCGCCGAAGCGTCAGCCATCAGGCGGATCTCGACTTTCCCGGGCCGGCGAACCATACCTTCCGCGTTGACCCGGAATTGGACAGCAGTCTCCGCCGTGATCGCTGTCCCGGGCAGCTGGGGATAGCAGTCTACCTAGCCCTCCCGGTCGTCAGCGGCGACGGCCCAGCGGACCTTCTCCCCGTCGAGGTAGACTTCTACCTGTTCGGAGCAGGGATCGCCGACTGCTATCCTCATTGTTCGCCTACCGCTACTGGCTGCTTCCCGTTCGTGGGTACCGGCTGCTCTAGCCGCTCTCCTTCTCCCGCTCGCTCGACCACCAGCGGCGCGTAGAGGGAGGCGCGATCCTGGCAGCCGGAGCACGTCGATCCTGATCCCGTGGTCTGCCAGGTCGCCTCGACGCCTTCCTCCGTCTCCACGAGCGACCAGTGACAGTGACACCTGCCGTGACAGGGGGTACCCCCGTCGCCCGGATAGACCGGGAGGCTCACGTTAAACCGTGACGCTCGCGCCCGCTCGAACCCCTGCGCGCCGGAGTCAAGGTAGTGGGCGCTCCGAGCCTTTACCTGCGCGACGGACAGCTCACCCCGGCCCACCTCCTCCGCGAAGGCACGCAGGAACCCGTACTGTGCCCGGAGCTGCGGGCCGAGGTGACCCCAGTCCGCGTCCGTCATCGCGTTCCTGCCGCCGCCGCCCAAGGCCGCGACCCCGACGTGCGTCGCCTTGATCTCCTGCCGGACCGCCCGCTCCCAGTCGGCCAGGGAGAGGTCGCCGCTGCCGAGCTGGTCCCCGAGCGAGATAACCTGCTCCTTGCGGGCCGCGAGGAACTCCTCCCGGATCTCCCGGGTGCGCTGGGTAGAGATGTACTGACCGCTCTCCCGGTCGCGGTAGCGTTTGCTCGCCAGGTCATACTCGAAGGCCATCACTCGCCTCCCACCAGCTCCGCTTCAAGCATCCCATTCCAGGCGGGTAGCGTCTGGTCCCACACCCCAACGGCGCGCTCGACGTCCACTTCCTCCACCTCCCACTCGGCAGCGTCGACCGCGGGCAGGTCGTCGTCAGCTCCTGAAGGGGTAAAGGGATCGCGCTTTCCGCGCGGCTTCCTCTTTCGTCGCCGCTCCTGTTCTTCCGCCTCGTCTCCCTCTTCCCCCGGCTGCGTCCCGAGCGGCTGCGGCTCTGCCGCTTCGCCTTCACCCGCCGCGACGTATCCTTGCGGGACGTAGAGCGGTTCCTCCTCGGCTGGCTCCTCGACGTCAGCGCCTTGCTCGGCGGCAGCGTTCTGGTCGATCCAACCGGCAAAGTAACGAGAGAGAGCGTTGCGGATCTTCAGCTCCGTCACCATCTCGTCGCGCATCTCCTCCGCGGCGCGGACCTCGGCGAAGCGGAACTGCACCTCCCCGACGATGCCCTGGGCCTGAAGGATCAGCCTCCCGAAGTACTCGAACATCCCTTCGGCCAGGTGCTGGATCGCGCGGATGCCGGCGTACATCGCCTCGGCCTGGCGGTTGCTCTGCGTCTCGGTCGTGCTCTCTGACATCCCGAACATGTAGGGCGAAGACTTGAGCGCCCGGACCATCGACCGCTCGATGGAGCGCATCAGCCCCTCGACCGCGCCCAGCGCCTCCGTCCCGAGCGTCCCGACGGGGCGGTTGACCTTGCTGGTATTGCTGTGGACGAAGGCATCGTCCGGCTGCAGCAGCGCGTACTCGGTCCGGACCTTCTCAAACTGCTCTTCGGCGAAGTTCTTCAGCTTTACCGGGTCCGCGTCCTTGCCGAGCTTCTGGGCCCACTTCCACAGCATCTCCGTATCCAGCTCGATGTCGAGGCGGGGATAGCCCTGCTGCGCCACCACGCGCCGGAGGTCCCGCAGGAGCCCGATGGCGAACAGGCAGGTAAAGATCGCCGGGGTAGCCATCGCCCTGCCGTAGGGCTTGCCGGGGAGCGGGTCGACCGGCACGTAGCGGACCAGCTCGCTGTCGAGGTAGGCTCGCTTCCCGCCCTGCCACTGGAACGGCACCCAGACCTGACCGCGCACGGGGTCGCTGCGCTTCTCGAACCGGACGGTGACGGGGTCGGGGGTGGCGACGTCCACCGCCTCCCTGCCGTTGGCATCGAACACCAGCTCCGCGAAGAAGCTGCCACGCAGGAAGGCGGCCAGGAACAGGCGGTTGATGACGACGTCGGCTGAGCCGTAGAGGTCCCCGAGCCGCCCGAAGAAAGCCTCGACCACCGCCTTGGCGCGGTCGTCGGTGGTCTGCGTGCCGGGGCGCTTGACGTCTACCTCCCAGCCCGCGTTGCAGAACCTGAGGAAGTCCCAGATGGCGCGGCTCACCTCGGGGGAGAGGTCGGCGAGGCGCTCCAGGATCTCCGAGGGGGCGGCGCGGTCGAAGGTCTGGTCGTCCAGGTTGAGGGTGCGCCAGTCCTGGTCAGGCTCGGGGAAGCCCAGCGTGCTGAAGCTGCCGAGGAAGACGCTGGCGGGGTCGTCCACGGAGAGGCGGGCGCGGGCGCCGGAGAGGCCTAAGGGGGCGCTGGTCTCCTTTACGGTGGTCTTCTCGGCGGTCTTCTTCTTTGCCATCAGGGTAACCCCCAGCCCTTGATGTTCGCGCGCCGGGTGCTGGCGATGTCGAGCGGTGCCAGGTCTTCCGGCGGGTGCGAACGCGGTTCGTTAACCGTGTAAACCAGCAGGCAAGACTCGCCTTCCGGCGTGATCGAGATGACGGTCAGCTGGGAGCCATGCTCTACCTCAAGCACGTTCAGCCGCATTTCGAGGCTGCGCATCGGCACTTGGCCGACGTGCCACGTCCGCTTCATCTTGCCATCCACCCCGCCGCCCCGCCCGCGAGCACCAGGCCGGCCAGGGCGTTGTCCTCCGTCTCGGTCAGCTCGAACAGCTCCGTAAAGGCCCACACCAGGGCGTCCAGCCGGTCAGGAGACCTCTCCCCTGGGACCCACTGACAAAGTTGATCCTCTAGCTCCGCGAACGTCCCGACGTGGTGGCCCCTTCCCTGCTCGTAGAGGGCCGCGACGGGCTCGGCACGGGCGACCTTCGCGGTCTGGGCGTGGACCAGCTTGATCGGCAGGTTCGGCGCCACCGTCTTCAGGACGCTCTCCACCAGCTTCCCGCCGTTGTTCACCTCGGCGACGACCAGGTTCGCCCGCGTGCGGTGGTAGGTGGCGACGACCTCCCTCGCCCAGGCGTCAGGGCCGGCACGAACGCTCTTGTCCTCTAGCACGTAACCGTGTCCCGACTCGACGCTGCCCGCCCTGCCCGCCGCGACGATCCCGCACTCCGCCGCCTCTTCCCCGTCGGAGACGGAAGGGTCGACGCCGACGATGACCCGGTTCAGATCCGGGAAGTCCGTCACGCGGAACGCGTCGAGCATCTCCGCCCGCCGCCAGAGCGCCCCCTCGCGGTCGGCCAGGACCTCGGCGAACAGCTCCTGCCGACCGAGCCTCGTGCCGAGGTACTTGCGCCGCAGCCGGGCCAGGGTCGCGGGTGCCAGGTTCGCGGCGTTCTCGAAGGTGTTCCCCTCCGTGCGGACGCAGTCAGGGTCGGCCAGCAGCTCCCGCACCCAGGGAAGCGGGCGCGGCGTCGTCGTCGCGCAGCACTGCGGGCGCGGCCCAACGCGGAGGCCCATCTCCATGTTGTCCCAGGCGTCGGTCAGGTACCGCCACTTCGCCGGCTCGTCGGCCCAGACGGTGTCGTGCTCCGGGCCGCGAAGCTGGTCGGGATCGTCGCCGGAGTAGGTGTGTGCCTCGACGCCGTTCGGCCAGAGCAGGAGCCGCCGCGACGGGTAGTAGGAGGGACGAAACCAGGGCGGGCTGATCTTGAGGATGCCTGCCGGGCCGTCCACCATCACGTCGCGCACGTCCGCCGCCGTCTCCCCGATCATCCCGATCCGCTGGTAGAGGCCGGACTCGGCGCGGCTCCTGACCCACTCCGCCCCGGTCCTGGTCTTCCCGAAGCCCCGTCCGGCCATGATCAGCCAGACGCGCCAGGCGCCGGGCGGCGGCAGTTGGCTGGGCCTTGCCCAGAAGCTCCACTCGAAGGGGAGCGCCTCAACCGTCGCCGGGCTCAGGCTGTCCAGGAACGCCTTCTGCGTCTTCGACGGCAGCGAGGCCAGCCAGGCGGCTTTCGATCTCGTTGCGGGCGGTACCCACGTTACTGAACTCAATCGGTCCTCCCTCAGCCCCCGTGTGTTCGTGCCGGTCCTTCCGGCCCCACTCCTGATAGCGGCGCCGCTCTAGCCACCAGGCGGACGCCGTCCAGTTGCCGTCGTTTGACGCCTTCGCGATGTTGGCGACGTGCCGGACCTCGGCGTCAGCTTCCGCCTTTTTTACCGCCTCCAAGAATTCCAAGCTAGAGCGAAGATAGTTAAGGAAGCTCTGATCGCTGATCCCGGCGTAACCGCAGGCGGCCTGGCGGGTGTTGCCGGCGGTGAGCGCCTGGACGATCTTCTCTGTTGTCTCAGGGGTCAGCTTCGTAGGCCGTCCCGCCTTCCGCTTCTCGGCTGCTTCGATCACTGTCTACCCTTTCACCGCTAGCCAGCCGCAGAAGTTGAGCCAGCGCCAGTACCCCTCGACGGTAGCGAACCCGGCGTCTCGGAGCATCTCCTCGTTCCAGCGTGACGCGACCGGGACAAGGACGCCTTCCAACGAGAGCCGCTTGCGCTGGATCTCGTCCTCCGTGTAACCCTGGCGCCGCTTCTGCTGGTAGTAGAGGTCGACGAACAGCTCGTCGACGGACCCTGTCGAGCCGATCACCTTCTCAACCAGGAGGAACGCGCCGCCGGGCCGCAGGCTCTCGAAGACCCGCCGGACGATCCGGGTCCGGTACTCGATGGGCGTGAACTGCAGGGTCAGGACCGACAGGACCACCGAGGCCGGCTCCGGCGGGAACTCCTCGCGGAGGTCAAGCTTCCGGACGTCGACGACCCCGCACTCGATCAGTCCCGCGAAGCGCTTCCGGCAGGCGTTAAGCATCGGCTCGGAGACGTCGACCCCGACGAAGCGGTTGTGGGCGCCGAACCGGTCGACGAGGGCCGCGATGGCCCCGCCCCGGGAGCACCCGAGGTCCACGACCGCCGTCTGGGGCCGCACGTAGCGGCAGGCGACGTCAAAGGTCGTCCGCCGCATCACCTCGTACTGCGGGATGCTCCGCTCCAGCATCTGGTCGAACGCGTCGGCTACCCCGGCGTCGAACTCCCAGCGCTGGCCTTGCTCTAGCTCGCCCTCAACCGGCATCAGCCTCTCCTCACGCGTAGAACCGGGCATGCTCCGCCCGGTAGAACCGCTCCGGCCTGGGGAGCGTGGCGGCGATGGCTGCTTTCAGGCCGAGGGCGTCCTGGAAGGCAGCTTTGGGTCGCCGGGTAACCCGCTCCGGCAGCAGGCCTTGGAAGGCGTCCTGCAGCACCGCCTTCGGGCGGGCCGAGCCATCCTGGACCGCCTCCCTCGGGAGCGACAGCGCGAAGCTGACCAGGTTCGGGTTCAGGAACGGCAGGCGACACTCGATGCCGTACGCCATGAACACCTTGTTGCAGCGGGCGAAGTTCCGCTCCGCCTGCCCGAGGAACAGGTCCCGCCGGTAGGCGTGCCAGTCCTTTGTTTTCAGTGCGTGGTAGCTGAACCCGTAGGAGGCCCACAGCTCGTCGGACCCCTCCCCTGAGAACGTCACCTTCACCCTGTCGACCTGCATGGCGCGAGCGAGCGCCATGCAGGCCCAGCCGATCTCGACCTGCGCCTTGGACGGCATCTCGATCACGCGCACTACCTCTGACAGGTCCGCAGGCGTTGGCCGCGACACGGGCACCTCGACCAGGGTCAGCGAGAGGAACCTCGCTACCTCCCGGGCGGCCTTGAGGTCCGGGGAGCGGGGGTCCATCACCGCCGTGTAGGCGACCAGGCCCGGAACGTGATCCTTCAAGAGGAGCGCGACCGCCGCCGAGTCGATCCCCCCGGAGAGCAAGGTCGAAACCTTCACGTCGCTGATCGCCCGCTCCCCGCAGGAGGCGGCGAGGAGCTCGCCCAGGTGACGAGCGGCAGCGCCGCGGTCGATACGTCCCGGCCGGGCTGACTGCTCGTGGTAGCGGCGCCGGGTGGGTGCCGTTCCCGGAGAGAGCGTCCAGACCTCGCCCGGCCCGACCGGCACCTGGCCCCGCCACCCGAGCACCCGCAGCACCTTCCGCTCTGAGGCGAAGGCGGCGCCCCGGTCCGCCCGGTAGCCGACGTAGACCGGCACCTCGCCGAAGCGGTCGCGGGCCACCCGCACGGTCTCACCGCCGTCCTGGGTCCACGCCAGCGCGAACATCCCGTTCAGGCGCGGCAGCGCGGCCTCGCCCCAGCGGGAGAGCGCCGCCGCGACCACCTCCGTGTCCCCGCTGGTGCGGAACCGGCAGCCCTCCCGCTCTAGCTCCGCCCGCAGCTCCCGGTAGTTCCAGCACTCGCCGTTGTAGGCGAGCGTTACCGCCCCGTAGGTGAACGGCTGGTCGGAGCGGGGGTCGGGGTCCAGGACGGCGAGCCGCCGGTGGACGAGGGTCAGTAGGCCTTGCGTTACCGTCCCCTCGGCGTCCGGTCCCCGGTGCGCCAGCAGCGCTCCTGCCGCCCGGATCGCGGGGGTGAAGGCGCCGGCGATGCCGCACATCAGCGGTCCTCCAGGAGGTCGGCCACGCTCCGGGCGACGGCCTGCATCATGATCGGCGGCACGGCGCGACCGAGCCGCTCCCACTGCTGCGGATAAGAGCCCGTCAGGATGAAGTCAGGCGGGAAGGCGCAGATCGCCTTCAGCTCCGCGATGGTGAACTTCCGCCGCTCGGTCGGGTGGGTGACGGCGGCGATGGAGCCGCTCCCCCCGGCGGCGGTCACCGTCTGGCAGGGAGCCTCCGGGTCGCTCCTGACGAGCTGGAAGTACCGCTCGCTCTGCTCGCCGGGCTTGAGCCTGTCCCACTCGGCGCCGATAGCGTAGCGGGAGATGTCGGTCTCCACCTGGAAGTGACAGGCGTTCGACACTAGCCCGCCGACCGTAATCGCGGGGCAGGGCCGGTCGGTGACGTCCCGATTCTGCGCCCACTGACCGCTCGTGTCGTGGATGACCCGCGTCACCTCGACCAGGGAAGGCGGGAAACGGCCGTTTCCCGCCGAGGGCCCGGTCCCGATCGTCGGCGATGGTCCGATAGCCTCCCGCATCGCGCCGCCCCCGAAGCCGCCGTTGTCGCCCTGACGGACGATCCCCGGCAGCGCGTCGCGGACGCTGTAGCGGTACGGCAGCGGCTTCGGGAACGCCGGCTTCCTGTCCAGGTCCTCCCTGACGCCGACGAAGAAGAGCCGCTGGCGCATCTGCGGCACGCCGAGCCACTGGGCGTCAAGCACCCGAGCCTGGACGACGTAGCCGCAGCCTTTAAGCTCCTTGAGGATCTCCAGGAAGTAGCCCTTTGCCGTCCCCTTGACGAGCCCGCTGACGTTCTCGGCGACGAAGACCTTTGGCTGGACGCCCTTGAGGAGGCGGGCGTACTCGAAGAAGAGGTCGTCGGTGCGCTGGTGCGTGTCCGAGTAGGCCTTGACCTTGTTCCAGGACTTCTCCCGCTTGCCGGCCGTACTGAAGGCAGCGCAGGGCGGACTCCCGTCCAGGACGTCGAGCTCGCCCGGCTTCATCCCGAGCGCTTCGAGGACCTCCTCCGGCGTAATCGTCCTGATGTCCCGAGGATCAAGCGTCGTCTCCGGGAAGTTGGCGCGGTAGCAGTCGCGGGCGGCCTCAACGAACTCGTTCGCCCAGACGACCTTGAAGCCCGCCATCCGATAGCCGAGCGAGCTTCCGCCTGCCCCACTAAAGAGAGAGGCGACATTCCGACCAGTCAGGGGGACCGCCTGAACCTCGGCCATCGTCGGCACGCGGTAAGGGGGCTTCGTCTGCTTCGTCTCGGTCTTCACGCCGTCATCCTCAACGTAGTAGCAACCGTGTGCCGGACCGACTCCCTGATTAGTAACGGCAGGGCACGGCCCTTCGTCCAGGTTGTAGCAGCGAACCTCGTCGTATACCTTCTGCTTGAGCCAGAGCGTTACGCCGGCTTACCCGACCAGGCGTACCCACATTTTGGGCAGCAGAACTCAGTGCCGATCTCCTCGTCGTACTCGCTGAACTCCTCCGGCCCGACCGCCGGCGCCGTTGCCTCCAGCAGCTTGTCGAGGTCCTCCGGCTCCCAGCCCGCCGGCAGTCCCGCCTCGCTCGCCGCCAGGTCCTGCAAGAGCGCCGCGAGCGCCGCGTCGTCCCGCTCCCTGAGCTCGCCGATCCTATCGAATGCGGCCAGGATGCGCTTCTCCTGCGCCTCGGGAACATCGACCACCCGCACCGGGATCGACGCCTCGCCCTGATCGAGGGCTAACTCAACCCTCGCGTGTCCATCGAGCAGGCGTTTGGTTTGCCGGTTCCAGATCGGCGCAGAGAGCCAGCCGTGCTCGGAGATCGACGCCTTGAGCGCGTCCGTTTGCGAACTCGGGTGCCGCCGGAAGTTGTGAGGATGGGGTTCGAGCCGTTCGGGAGCGAGGTACTCGATGACGAACTCGGGTAGGCCGTCAGCAGAAGGGGATGCGTGAGGAGAGACAGCCCCGCTAAGAGACTGCCCCACCTTTGTTTCACCTCTCATGTCCCCTCCTCCTTCATGGCCCTTCCCAGTCGCGTTTAGGGCCTCGATCAACATGTGTCCAGCTGTGGTACCGACCGAGCCCCCCGATCCTCAATACGTCCCTGGCCTCGCGCAGCTCCGTCTGCACCTGCTGCGGCGGTAAGCCTTTGACGTTGAAGTCGACGGCCCGGCTCTTCATGTGCTCGCTCTTCGTCGCTCCGCCGACCCGCCGGTTGTGCCAGGGGCAGCGGGTCCACGAAGAGATGACCACGGGCCGTACTCCGAAGCGCGTCCGGATCACCTCCAGCCAGTGCGCCGTCTTCACCGTCGCCTCGACAGAGGCCAGCCTTCCGCACCCGCACCGGCAGACGCTCTCCAGGAACGTGAAGTGCTCCGTGATCTTCCCCAGGTGCGGCGGGAGAACGCCCCAGGGCTTGCCAGAAAGGGTCGGCATCAGCCCGCCAGCCCTGCCCTGACCGCCGCCTTCAGCGCATCCCGGATCGCGTCCTGGGCCTTCTTCCGCTCCGCCCGCGCCTGGTCAAGCTGCTCCCGGCTCATCTTGCGCAGCGTCTCGACGTTGGCGGCCACCTTCGGGTAGCCGCGCAGCTCCAGCATCACCAGCGCCAGGGCGTCCGCCTGCTGGTCAGCGAGCTGCTGCGCTGCCGCGCGGACGTTCTCCGGCGGCAGGCCCTTCTTCGCTCCCTGCTCTAGCAAGCGGTCTAGCGGCTTGGTGAAGGCCCGGCCTACCGTCTTCGCCGCCCTTCCCGAGACCGCCCGCGTCAGCTCCTCCTCTACCTCCGCGCCGATCTCTGAGGCCGCCCAGCCCGGCAGGTAGTTTTTCAAGAGCGCGTAGAGGCTATTCACCGGCAGGCTCTGGCGTTGGCACGGCGTTCGGGTCCGTCTGCGCCGTCGTCTGGACGTAGCCCAGGAAGTGCTGGACCCGGTCTAACTTCCCCTGGTCCGCCGTCCCGAGCTGCGGCCTGATCTCGGCGATGAGCTGGCGGAGCTGGCCCGCCTCCGCCGCGATCCCGAGCCGTCCCGGCCCCAGGTCGATGGGTTCGTCCGCTTCTTTTCGCATCGCTTCTGTCTCCCTCTTGAGTGGCTAGGCGCCGCGCTGGCCTGGGCGGCGCCCCGGCGGTGGTTCCTCGCCCGCGAAGATCGCCCGGATCGCGTCGCTGTTGGCCGCCAGCCTGTCGACCAGCGGCTGCACGTCCGGAGATACTTGCCCGCGCAGCGCGTCGATGGTTGCCTGCATCTGGTCGAGCTGGGCCTTGACCTGCTGCGCTTCCTGCTGGATGGTCTGCCCCTGCGCGTCAATCGCTTCTGATAGGTTCTCGATTGTCGCCACGATACACCGTATCCTTTCCTCTACAGCGGTCTGAAGGACGATCAGGTTCCGGATGTCGCGCTTCAGATCCTTGGGATAGCCGAACATTGTGCTTTCCTGCTAGTTGTGCCGTGCCTCGTCCCTGCCTGCTATTACTCCGACCAGGGGCCGGTTGCTCTCCTTCCAGCACTTGATGAAGAAGGGCGGCGGCGGGCCGTTCTCGACGGTCCAGTCCGGCAGCGGCTGACCGGTGTTGCGGTCCTGGAGGTACCACCCTTTGCTCCAGTCCGGCTCACTCGCGTGCTGGTCGCTCGTCCCAAACGCCGTGTCCTTCGGGACTACCACGATGTTGCCGTTGAACTCCTGTACGATGTCGGGGTCGTGCCGGTGAGGTCCCCGGTTCTTTTCATCATAGATGACCGTTTTGATTTCTCTCATGGCTTTTTCCTTACTCCTCACGCGAGATGATCACCTCATCATCAGAGGGAGGCGTGTACCAGCTCACGATCAAGGTCAGGATGACCGTGAACGCCTGGGCGATCTCCGGAGGGACCGCCACCTTCCAGACCGCGCCGAGCGCCCAGACGATCACCGCTGACAACGCGCCGGCCAGCATCCCCGCGAAGACCTTCTGGCTAGGCGCTGCCGTCTTCATCCTGGCCGTCCGCTTTCCTTCGCGAACGCTCATCGCCTACCTCCCTCTCTTTCCGAGCCACCACGCCACCGCCCAGACACCGCCGAAGAGGACTGCGAAGAACACGAATAGCGCGGTGAGATCGTTCATGACGTGCCCCTCGGTGGTTCTCTCTACTTGGCTGGCGCTTGCTGGTCCGGCCCTTCCGCTCGCCCCGCCGCCCGCTCGCTCCGGCCCCGCTCGTCTAACAGTTGATCCATCCGCGAGTTGATCTCGTGCGCGAGATGGAGCACGTCCTGCCGCGTGCTGGCCGCCATCACGAGAGCCGCCAGGCTGATCGCCGAGCCCACCGCGATCAGGAGAGCCAGAAGGATAACCGTGGTTGCGCTTCCCAAAATCATTCTCCGTCACCGATGCCGAAGGAGGCGCGGTCAGGGACGGTGATCCCGGCCCGCTTCAGCTCCGTCTCTAACGCCCGCATGTACCGCTCCGCGCCGTAGCGCCACGCCCGTAGGTCGGTCACCTCGACGTCCAAACGCCTGATCCGCTCCTCGTCCCCTTCGAGACGCTTAACGTCGCCGACCCTTTGTCTCCGGAACTCCGCCAGCTCCACGTCCCGATCAGCGATCCGGTTGCGCTGATCGGCCAGCTCCTCACGCAGGCGGGCGACCGTCTCTCGCGGCACCAGGTGCCAGACGTAAGCCGCCGCTCCGAACGTCAAGAGGCCGATCAGCCCCAACAGCAGGCCGACGCCTTCGCTCAGGATGCTCAAAGCTCCCTGCTTCTTCCTTGCTAGATCCGCCGCTTCCGCTCACTATCGATCTGATCCTGGACGTTCTGCGTCCGCGCCTCCACGTCATTGAGCCGCTCGCGGAACTCGGCCATCTCCAGTGCCACCTGCCTCTCCAGGTGCAGCAAGGGCGGCACCTCCGCCTTGATCCGCTCCACCGCGGCGGCGATGCGGTCGTCGATCCGCTTCCAGAGCTGCCGGTGTAGGTGTAGCAAGAGCGCTCCAAACAGGACGAAGAGGATCAGGAGCGCCAGGTGCTCCACGTCGGCCTGCTCTCGGGTAACCGGCGCCTTGGCCGGTAGCTGGGCCTGCGCCTTGATCAGCCGCATCAGCCTGCCGCAACCTCCAGGGCCGCCGGGTCGAAGCCCGGCCCGATCTCCGGCGCCGCCCGCGGCACGACCGTCCGCTCCTCGCCGCTGCGGTTGCTCCCGTCGGCGGCTTCCGCCTTCACCCAGACCGGCACCCCGACGGCGACCGCCCCGACGCGCCACTGGACGTAGCCGTGGGAGTTGGTCGGCTGCTCGGGGAGGTTCACCCCGCCCGCCGTCCCCTCGACCATCGCCGGCACGAACTGGCCCGTGACCGCGTCGCGGACAGTGGCAACGACGTAGAGGATGCCCCGCGTCCTGCCGAAGGCCAGCGTTACCTTCAGCCCGCCTACCGGCTGCTGATCGTCGGCGTAGACCGTCACCGCCGGGCCCTCCACCTTAACCGCCTCCACCTGGACGAAGACCGGCGCGGTGAACGCCGTGACGCTGGTCTTAACCTGCAGTGCGTGTTCGGAGCGGGAGAGGACAGCGAGCGGCTCGTCGCCGTGGAAGGCCTGGAGCACGCCGGCGGCGAAGCCCTTGCCGATGATCGTGAACGACGCGCCGGCCCTCACCCGGTTGCCGGGCTCCAGGCCCTGGTAGCCGCTGATCTGCACTGGTCCTGGCGGGGGCGGCAGGGGGTCGGTGCGCTCTACCTGGTTGACCAGCAGCGAGCCTACGAAGCCGCCGCCGGAGGCCTGCAGCTCTGTTCCCGCCTTGAGGCTGTCTTCCCCCGTCCCGCGGGCATAGGCGATCACCTTCACGTTCGCTGGCGGTGGCGGCGTCGGAGTATCGTCTCCCTGGATAACAAGCACCGGGCCGATAGCCGCCGCCGTGTCCTGGATGACCCTCACGACACCCTCGCCTGGCACGGTGGAGGCGGGCACCTGGGCGTTCAGGATCTTGTCCGTCAACCGGCTGACGACGAGGCCGGAGGCGCCGCCCCAGGTGGCCGTGTAGCTAGCTCCCGGCTTGAAGCCGGCGCCGTGGATGGCGAAGGAGCCGCCGCGCTTGACGACGCTCGGGACGTAGTGAGAGATCAGGAACTGGTCGGGCGGCGGGGGCGGCGGGTTCGGGTCCTGGCGCACGTCCACCGGCGCGTGAACGAGGACGTATCGCTGCTGCCAGTTGTTCTGCTTCAGGAACTCGATAGGCACCCAGCCCAGGCCGTTGCGGCCCCAGCTCGACCCCCAGGAGTTGAGGATCAAGAAGGCGCCGGGGCGGTAGCCGACGAGATCGACCTCATGGTAACCGCTCGTGACCGCGCCCGAGCTTTCGTACGAGAAGTTGCTGGGCAGGAGCATCGCCAGGGTGATCGCCTTCTCCGCGGCGATGGCCGCCTTGATCGTGTTCTCCCAGTTGCCGTCATAGGCGACGAAGGCGTAACCCTGGATCTTGTACCGCTCGTTGCTGCCCACCAGCGGCATCCCGTTCGTGACGCAGTACCTCAGCAGGTCGTCCGGCCAGCGCCCGGTACTCTCCGCGCCGGTCTCGCGATGGGCTCTGGGCGCGTCGAACGTGCGCCAGACGCCCTCCTCCATCTGCTGGTAGATCGCCTGCATGTGCGCCATCGTATGGCTGACGCACGAGGGAACGGCCCCCTGGTTGAGCGGCGGCCCCTTGATGTGCTTCGTCAGGTCGGCGGCCTCCGGGAAGCCGACCGCGAGCTTTTCGGCTACCGCCGGGTCAGCGGCAAGAGACCAGTCGCGCGGGTCGGGAGGACGAGGACCGTTGAGACCGAAGAGGAAGTCCGGCTGGGGCGGTGACGGGAGGCTCTGGCGCCACGCTTCGCGCTCGTCGATCCATTGTTGGCGCTCATCAAAAGGAGTAGGATGGGGCATCCGCTCTGCTTCTTCCTCGGCCTCCCGAAAAGTCTGCCGGGCCGGGCAGGTCACCGGTCCCGACCCGGCAGCCCCGCCGCCACAAGGGAAGGCGGCGGGCAACGGAGGAGTTCCTTCACTCGTGCAGGTTCACTCCTCGTTATAGGTGACAGGCCGCTTTCCCGTCAATGCTTCGCGGCAGGCTACTCGTCGCCCCCTCGGTGAGAGAGGAAGCCCGTCGTCTCCGCACCTACGAAGATCCCTTCCCCGCGTTCCAGCGCGTCAGCGACCTCCTGGAGGCAGAGGACGTGCAGCCGCCGCGTGCCCGGTCGCTTCGGGTAGCGCTCCTGCTGCATCGCCGCCGCCTCCGCCCGCAGGACGCTCACGACCAGCACGACGCGGGCCTGGTTTAGCCGCACGGTCCCGCCTTTCGCAGGAACCGCCCCGCCTCGTCTCGCTTCGTCTCCTGCCGTGGCTTCCACCCGCCGGGATGGGAGTAGGGGACGGCGTCCCGCGAGATTCCCTTCAGGTAAAAGTCGATCCGGTGCCGGGGCCAGCCGAGCTGCGCGCACGCCTCGTCTCTGGTGAGGCCGCGATAGGCGCAGAGCCAGATCGCCGCGCGGCGCTTCGGCGACAGCTTCGCCAGGTCAGCCTCCGCCGCCAGCCGCTCCAGCAGCGGCGGCACGAAGTCCGGCTCTACCAGCCGGGAGGGCGACCACTCCTGGTGGCGGCCGTTCCGGACGTCCTCCAGGTAGAGCGTCGGGGCTACGGGCTTCTGCTTGAACACGTTATAGGTGCGCTGGGCGTTGGCGGGGGAGGACAGGAACGCCTGGGCGCCGTACCAGGCGGCGCGCATAGCATACCCGCGCACGTCGCGGATGCTTCCCTCCTCTGCCTTTGAGATCGCCTCCCACATCGCCAGGTAGGCCGTGGCAACGATATCGTCAAAATGAGGGTGGTCCCAGTACCGGCGCAGGCACTTCTTCGCCTCCTGCATCCATACCCGCAGTACGTCCTCGCTGATCGTCATTCTCCCCGCAAGCCTCCCGCGAGCAGCAAAGCTTCTAGAGCCGTCAGGAGGGCCTGTAGCTGCTCTCCCTCCACGTCTCCCCTCAGTGCCTCTATGGTGCCCTCTAGCGCCCGGCTAAGGCCGCTTAGCGCCCGGTTTGACGTGACGACCCCCGGCTGGTACGGAGCGCCGGGGACGGGCAGGTTGTGCCGGTCGACGACGGCGCGGAGGAAGGCAGGCGGTACTCCCTCGGGAAGAACGCTGAACGCTCCCGGCGGGGTCAACTTATCAGGAGCCGTCGCCGTGATCGCGGTGTCCGTCCACGCGATCACGTTTACCGGAACGCTCTCGTAGATCACCTGGCCCGGCCTCGTCCCGAAGCCGCTGCCCAGGATGCGTACCGTGCCCCCTGGTCCCAACTCATAGCCGGTGATCGCGGCAATGGTTCCCGGCTCCAGGCCGACCTCGAAGGGGCTCTCCGCGAACCAGTCAGTGCCGCGGACGACGACCTTGCCGCCTGCGAACACGAGCACAGACGGCAGCGTGACCTCGATCTCGGTGGGCTGCCACGTCCGCACCGGTGCTGGTTGTCCCGCCCAGGTGACCGAGCCCGGCACGGCGCCGAAACCTCTCCCGAGGACGCGGATGACCGTCCCGCCGGGAGCCGAGCGGCGGTCCTCGCCCGTGGCAGCGTCTCTCACGCCAGTGACCTGGTGATCAGTAGGGGGCGGCGGGTTGTCGCCCACCGGCCTGAAAATCACCGTATAGCGCTTGCCTTCCACCGTGACCTCACCGGCAGAGATGTCCTGGGCAGCGACGGGGGCGGCCAGGAGGAAGAGCGCGAGCAGGAGAGCCCTCATCGATCCCACCCTTCCATCGCGTCGTGTAGCGTCTCTAAAGGGTCTTCCTGTTGTGCCTGCAGTTCCTCGAAGCAAGACCCACAGAGCATGATCTTGCCGCACGTCCAGTTTCGCTCACTCCCAAATACGTGATCCTGGCAGGACCAGCAGCGGCGACAGCCCTCTAGTTGCCCACGCACCCACAGTATTGACACCAACATCCTCTCTGTGCTCATAGCCCCTCCGGAAACAGTGCTCGGATCTGGGCGGCAACTGTTTCCCCTGGCAGCACGCCCGCCGGGAGCGGCAAGTCCCCCCACTCGGAAGCCGGGAGGTTCATCGCGATCTCCCAGAGACACTCGACGGCGGCCTTGCGGTGCAGCTCGCTAGCTTCGGGATGACGCTGCTCGTGCCATTCGTTGAGGTAGTAGTAGAGCAATTCTAGCTGCTGATCAAGCGACTGTTCAGCCATGGCTAGAGCATCCTGGGACCAGCGATGGCCGCATACCAGAGGGCGAACACCGCCGCCCAGCGCAGGAGGTCGATCTGGCCCAGCGGGCGCAGCTCCGTCCGCCGGAACCACTCCAGGATCAGGACGCAGCCGGTCCCGAGGAGGGCCAGGAGCAGGAGGACGATCTGGAGAGCAAGCATCATAGGTCGTCGCTGAACGGATCGTCAGGGGCAGTATGCGCCAGCAGCTCCGTCGACACGTAGAGATCGCGCTCGGGTCCGGGGAGCGCCTTCAGTTCCCAAGCCTTGATCGGCTCAGGCCGGTAGGTCCGCGCGAACGCTCGCGCCGTCTCCTCCGTCAGCGGCGTGATGCAGTAGACCGCCTGCGGCGAGTAGAACTGGGTCGCGCCCGGCTCTTCCTCTTCCGCCGGGACGTCGATGCGGATGAACGCCGCCCCGGCGATAGTCTCCTCGGCAATGATCCCCGCCAGGCGGCGATGTCCCATCAGCTCAAGTAATGCCCAGCCTTCCTGCATCAGTCTCTCCTCGTCAGACCGGCGTGTACCCCTCAATGCTCACGCCTTCGACGGCCTGTCCTTGCCACGTCTCGAAATGGGCCGGCACGACGCAGTTCCTGATCTCCGTGCTCCTGACCCGGCAGTTCTCGAACCGTCCCCCAAAGCTCTGGAGCGCCCAGAAACCACGTCCGGCATTCTCGATGATCCCGTTCTCGAACAGCAGGTCGGACACCCAGAAGCCCGGCTCATAAGGGGCAAATACACCGAGCTGGAGCCCCGCGAGGTCGCGATTGCCCGGACGAGACGAGAGCCGGCAGCCGGTAAAGTGCATCTCGTCGCCCTGCTTGATGCTCAAACACGGCCCACCGTAGATGTCCTCGCAGACCAGGTTCTCGACCTTCAGGTTCTTCACGCGTGCCCGGTCCGGAGCGCTCTGCTGGATCGTCAGCCCGTTCGCGCAGCTCCGCATCGTGAGATTTTTTAGGTAAACTCCCGAGATCGTCGTCCCAGGGTCCTGGCCATACAGTTGAAGCCCGTACTTCCGGGCCCGCTCGATCAGGGTGTCCTCTACCCGCACGTCGTTACAGCCGGAGTGGACGTAGATCCCGTGGCTGCTGTTCTGTAGGAACTCCGCCGGGTCCGTCTGGATCAGGCGGCAGTTCTTGATCCGCTCACCCCCGTTGCAGAACAGCGCCGCGCCGCCCCAGCCGTCGACGAAGAGGTTGATCATCTGCGTGCCATACGTCTGGGTGGGGCTGCCGACGTTCTGCACCGCGGCGCCCGGTCCCCGGAAGATGCAGTCCCGGATGATCGTGCCCTTCGGCCCGTAGACCTGGATCGCGTGGCCGGTATTGCCGTCGGTCCGCATGTACTTGCCGGGGTAGCCGACGAACTCCAGCTCGGCGATCTCGATGCGCTCAAACGGCTGGCCCCCGTTCCCGACCTGGAAACCGACGCCCGCTCGATGCAAGATGCGCGCGCCGGGCTCCCCGACGTGGACCTGATCGCCGCCCCGGTGGATCTTCACGGAGTCGAGGCAGAGGTAGTCGCCCTTCGGGTAGACGAAGGTCGTACCCGGCTCCCAGAGCGCCCACTGCTGCTGGATGGCGAGGTCGGCGCGGGTGACGCCGTCCTTAGGAGCGTCGATGCGGATCACCTTGCCGATAGGTCCGGGAGAGGCGGAGAGGATCTGGAGGTTAGCGGTCCGCTCAACGCCACCGTGAGAGGCGCTCAAGCGCACGAGCTGGGCGGCGGCTCCCTGCGTCACCGTAACCGTGAAGGAACCAGTGCTCTGCCCGGCAGCGATGGCTAATTGGCTGATAAGAAGTGCTGTCGATGCTGTCCCCACCGCGATGAAGATATTGCTCGTCGCCGGTCCGCTCAACTCGACCTTGCCTGTCGTGCTCTCGCCCGCCTTCAGCGTCGTCTTCGCCAGCGTCAGGGCGGCGAGGGTGACGACGGGCGGTGGCGGCGGTGGCGCGGCGGTGACCGTCACGTGGACTATCTTGATCCTGCCGTCTAACTTCGCGGTAAAACTAGCCGCTCCCGAAACCCACTCGGCAGCCGTCTTGATGGGGATACTGTTCTCTCGCTGCCCGGCACGCACCCAGAACAGTGCTGGAAACTGGAAACTGGGCGGTCCCGAGATGTCAATCGCCAGGTCTGTTGGCCCAGGCGCGCCAGAGAGGCGGACGAAGAGGCGTGTTTCCTCGCCTGCTTTGACGGTGGAGGGATCAAACCAGATATCGCTGATCTCAATGACCGGCGGTGGTGGGGGCGGGGCAGGCTCGGTCGGCTCGAAGGTGATCCCCACCCGCGTGCCGGCGTTCAGCACCTCGCGGCGGATGACGTTCGTGCCGTAGCTGATCGCCACCCGCCCCTTGCTGGGCAGCGTGATGTGGGTCTCCAGCTCGACCGCGCCGGGGGGCTCGGTGCCGGGGACTGGCTGGCCGTCCGGTCGCCAGAACGTCGCGTCCCGCCAGACGCCTTCCTCGTCACGGATCGGGGCCGGGCTGCTGGACTGGGCGATGGCCGCGAACTCGGCGCTCGCGTCGGGGGTCGGGTCTTCCTTGCTCAACTACTTCCTCCTTCATACTGACAGGGGAGCGGCGGGCTCGGAAGAGATGCTCTCGCAATGGCCATGGAGTCCGAACCCTACCGCACGTCGGCAGGTTCGGACGTAACGTTTACTTGTCCTCCTCTAATTCTCGCCGCCTCACCCTCGCTCTCCCGTCCCCGCTACCCAGGCACCATACGTGCCACGCAACTCGGCCACCTCCGCCCGTAGCCGCTCGTTCTCCGCTTCTAACTCCGGTGGTCCCTTCTCCAGGAGGTCTCGAAGTCTCTTCCACCAGAGATAAGTGGTGCTGGCGAGTCCTAGGTCGAACCACGCCCAATCCGGGAGATACTCCATCGCCAGGTGCATCAGCGCAGGGTTGAGCCCGTCCTCAAGCTTCTGCTGCCGCCAGTATTCGGCGTGATCCTTGTACACCGCGCACTCTTTCCGCAGCCGCTCCACCTCTGCCTCCAGACCCGCCACACGATCACGTTGGTTGTTGTTGACGTTGATCTGCCCCTGATAGGCGTCATGGAAGGCGTGTCTCTTCTCACGCTCCTCCTTCAGTTCTGCCTCCAGGCGCCCTAGTCGCTCTTTCCAGCCGTCTTCAGTCGCCAGGTTCTGTGTGCCAGGCACTAGTTCTCTCCTTGCTTACACCTACACCAATCAAGTTCTGATAACCCCGCTTATGTTCGATTGGCTTCTTCCAGTGCTTCGAGGTCTTGCTTCATCCAGGGGAACTGTTCCTCCAGCCAGTCGAAGAACGCCGTCACCGTCTGGGGTCGCACGTCTGACCGCGCTGCCCACCAGCCCATAGCCCACTGGAAAGCCTTCCTGGCTTCATCACGTTCCTGGGTTAGTCGCTCTAGTTCGTTTGTCACCTGTGTAGCTCCGATAATATGCGAAAGTGTTCGGCCTCTATGCTTGTTCGCCTTCGTCAACAGCATAATCAAGTATTGTCTTATCCAGATCATCAAGCCACTCAATGCAGTATTTAGGATCATCGAATTCCGCAAGGCAGCGACAGTAACGATCTGCGGCTCTTACCACCGGTCTCGCCACCTTCAGTCGATCACGCAACCTTCTCACCTCCGCCAAAAGGCCAAGGAACTCCCACCGCCGGATAGATTGCATTCCTCCGATATGACAGCGGCTTTGTAATTCGTTGAGGTCTAGCCCTTCGTCTCTCATAGTGTTAGCCTGGTTCCGATATTCTCGATTATGTACTGCAGGCATAGAGTTATGTAAAGCGAGTGAACCCGCCCTCGTCACTCGGATACCAGAGAAGGTCCTCCAGTCGCTTCTGATCCTCCTCCGAGACGATATCGGCGTCAGGTCCAGCCCATATCTGGTCGTGCTCACAGGCGACCTGTGCATTGGCGAGATACTTGGCAAAGATGGTGAATGCTTCCGCCCACCCTTCATAACTCCTCTTGGCTTCGACGCCTTCGCGGTTCTTCTCGCTCATCCCTCCCCCTCCGTCGCGGTCACTCGGTCTCGGGACTTCTGTCGTCGTTCCCGCTCTGCTTGGAGTATCTCCCGCTGCCACGGCGGCACGTTGCAAGAGAGGTCCCAGCAAATCTCCGGGGTGGTCAGATCGCGGCGCACGGCACGCGCATACTCCGCTTTGAGTTCTTCGAACTGCTCCTCGCTGATCTTCACTCGCTCATCCCTCCGGCCTCGCCCGAGGCCCCTAGCGTGGTCAACGCAGCACCAGTGCCTGATCGGGTAGCTCCCCCTCCCCCACCGGTAGCGGCACTCCCACCAGCAGGGCTGCCAGCGGGTCGGCAGGGTTCGCCTGGAGGCGCTCTGTGACGTGGTTGAGGATCTCGGCCGCCAGCGTGTCCCCTCGTCTCTGGAGGAGGTCGCCGGTAGCGGAGAGAGTCAGCTCCTTGTAGGGAGCATAGGCCAAACAATGCTCCAGGCGGGAGACCAGCAAGGCCAGGTGCTCCGCCACCTCACGGGCCTCCAGGTAGATCCCGCTCGCAATGTCACACATTTTCCCCCTCCGTCCAGAGCGGCTCCAGCGAGAGCTGCTGGTACCGCTTCCGCCGCCGCGGAAAGCCCCGCTGCCGCCTCACTTCCGACCTCCAGACTTCGTATCTCCAGCCCGTCTTCCTCGGCCAGACCTGGAAGTACGCGCCGGAGAGCGCCTGGCGCAGGGTCCGCTCGTCCTGGCTGCCGAACTCGGCGAGCGTCCTGCTGATGACGCCGCGACACTGCTCGCGGCGGGTCATCGGGCCGCCAGGAAGCGGTCGATCTCCGCGTCAGTAGGACGCCGCTCCAGGCTGATCGGTCCCAGCCACAGATCGACGCACCCGGGCTCCTCTCGCGACCATTCCCACTGCCAAAGGCGCGGCTGCAGCCAGAGAGACAGTTCCCAGAGGCCGCTGTTCGAGACAAGCGAGAGACAGCGCCAGTCGAAACGGGACCCTTTCGCTAATCGTAGCTTCACCCCTCCTCCTCAAACAGGCTTCGCTGGTCCTGCTCCAGCCGCCGGGCCGCATTCACCCGGCGATTACGACGATGCTGTTCCTGGTCATGCTCTAAATGGCAAGCCTGACAGAGGCTTACCAGGTTAGCAAGGCGGCAATCTTCGACAGGCGGGTGGAGGTGAGCGATGGTCAGCACAACCCGCTTGCCGCTCTTTCGGCTCTTGCCGTAGTTCGGCACGCCGCACCATTCACACTTATGCCCCGCGCGCTCCAGTACCGCCTTGCGGCGGGCCGGCCAGTCTTTAGGATAGCGCGACCTATCTTCGACCCGGATCGGCATCGCGGACTTCCTCGGGCAGCAGGTTCAGGTGTCCCTCTCCGCCGAGGTAGTGGAGTACCGCCGCGTCGACGACGAGCGCCGCCTCCTCGGGCGTCGGCCAGGTCGAGAGGTAGACCGTCCGGCCCCAGAGCCGGATCAGCGCCTGGAACCGCTGCCCCTGGTAGGCGGGCGACCTGATCACGCCACGGTAGCCGCACTGGTTCCGGTAGCTGCGGCGGCGGTTGGCGGCGGCCTTCGCCACGGAGACGCAGCGTCCGCTCGCCCGGCCTAACGCCTGTTCCACGTCCCGCTCGCTGACCGGGAGCGCTGCCGCGATCTCTGTGACCGAGTAGCCCGCAAGCGTCAGGCTGACGACCGCCTGGACAGGGGGCGGCAGCGCCTGGAAGCGCTCCTGGGCGAGGAGCCGCTCGATCAGGGGCGGGGCGAAGTCAGGCTCCACGAGCGCCGCCGGCTTCGTCCGGGCGTGGTCCAGGTCGAAGAGGCTGACGAGGATCGGGAGCGGCGCGCCGGAGCGGGTCCGCGTCCGCAGTCCGTTCTGCCACCGGTTGCTGTAGTTTAGCATGGCGTTGCGGACCCAGGTGATCGCCCAGCTCCGGAACGCCTTCCCGCCCGTTGGCTCGAAGGTCTGGGCGGCCTGGGCGAGCGCGAGCCGGCCCTCCGCCTCCAGCTCCTCGACGACGTCGGGCGAGAACTGCGACCCGAACAGCCGCCGCCTGGTCATCCCGACCAGGCAGCCGTACTGCTCGACCAGCGCGTGCCGTTCCGTGAGCGTCATCCCTTCCCCCGCCTCATCCTTCGCAGTTCTCCCGGTGCCAGCACGATCCGCTCCCTATCCGTGATCACTACCTTCCCGGCCCGTTTCTCCGTCACCGCGCCGCAGAGGACGCACTGCCAGCCGCAGACGTGCGGCTCGTCAAAGGGATCGCTAATTACTCGGTACGGCTGGAGGTGCCGCCCGTCACAGCTAGGACAGCGGCTCGGGCAGTCTCGCTTCTCCTGTTCCTCGATGGTCACCCTTTTTCTCCCATCAGTCCCTTTAGCTCCGCGTCCTCCCTAGCCCTTTCGCAGTGCTTCAGCAGGAGGGCCGCCTGGTCCGCCGCCTGCCGCCATAGCTCCGCCTCCTGGGCCGGGGTGCGCTCGGGGTCGTGCTGTGCGGCGGGGACGACCAGGATGAGCGCGTTCTCCAGCGCGGTCAGCGCCAGGTCAGGGGTCGTGCCCGTCCAGGGTTCAGACAGCATCGGCCTTCTCCTTCTTCTTCCGCTTCCGGGGTGGCGGCAGCGGCTCCAGGTAGCCCATCGGGTCGTCCGGATCGCGGCCCGCCTGGACGACGAGGTTGAGGATGTCCCGCTCGCCCAGGGAATAGGTGCGGGTGTTGCAGGAGTACTTGGGGCTGTCCAGGAAGTGCGTGTACCGTCCCTGCGCCTGCTGGGCTTCCTCGCGCGGGATCTGGTGTTCCTCCTCCAGGTGGGACAGGAGCGGCGTCACCGTCTCCGCCGCGAACTGACAGAGGGCACACTGCCACTCGATACGGTCGTACTCGCTCATCGTCTCTCCTCCCGACGCGGCTGCGTGAGAATAGCCGGCGCCGCTCCTGGCGCTAACGCGTAGAGGCGGTCGATCAACCGGTCAGCCCGCTCGTCGCTCAAGGCTCCCTCGACCGCTCGCCGTCGGTAGCGCTTCATCACCTTACTCCTAGCTGCCGGTAGATCCACGCCCGGCGCTCGGCGTCTGGGTACACGGACGCGAGGCGCTCGGCCACCTCCTCCCGCGTCTCCCGCAGCTTCTGGCGGTCGGGCTGGCCGTCGCCCGGTCCCCGCCGGTAGTAGGCTGGCTTCTCCAGCGGCAGCTCCGGCTGTTCCCGCTCGGGTGCTGCTTCCTTCGGCCAGAGCGGGGCCTGTCGCGGCCCGCTCACTCCCCGGAGCCCGCGCATCATCGCTTGCTCTCCCCGCAGGCCGGGCAGGCGAGGAAGGTGGTCGCGGCGGGGAGCGCGACCTCGCGCTCGGTGGTAAAGGGGCCGCCCTGGAGGAAGGAGTGAGTAGCGGTGACTGGTTTCATCTTCAGCCTTCTTGATCCACCGTCAGGACCTTCGCGTGCTTGCGATTGTTGCACGGCTGGCACAAGCTCTGGCCGTTGATGATCTCTGTCCGGCCACCGCGTGAATGAGGAACGATGTGATCCGCGTGCCAGTTTGGAGAACGCCACGACTCGCCCAGGTGGCGACCACAGGCCACGCAGTGCCCGTTGGACCGCATCCAGATTTCCTGCCGCTGCATCGCACTGAACTGCCGCTGTGGATCAATGCGAATCTCGATAATGACCGTCCGTCCCTCCGAACGTTGCCCAACCTTCTGCGGTGGCGGTGGCTCTGGCTGCCTGTTCATCTTCGGCAGCTTTGGTGCTTCCTCTGCTGGCCGACGGTCATTCCAACGATGGCCTCGT